>Ga0210003_1001492_pt1 | contig 20614 bp, 11 predicted proteins | sample LantaG_FD_182804 | JGI IMG/M metagenome (GOLD analysis project Ga0210003, IMG submission 182804) | Deep subsurface microbial communities from Baltic Sea to uncover new lineages of life (NeLLi) - Landsort_02402 metaG (SPAdes) (version 2) | ecosystem: Environmental > Aquatic > Marine > Oceanic >... | reverse complement strand
CATTCGTTGAAATCGCCGACAGCGCCCGGGCACAGCAACTTGCAGACTCCATCGACGTCAAACAACTGCATCGGCTCCTCGATTCAGCCGCCGCACGCTACTGCCCCGTCATCCGGCACTTCCAAACTCGCTACCACTGGAGCCTGATGCAGGTCGCATACGCAACCGACATCCTCTTTTGCCGCCAGCGCGACCTCGACCCCATCTACGAAGACCTCGTCCGCACCGCCGTCCACAGCGTCAAGCCAGACCGCATCGCCACCTTCCTTAGCCGCAGGCTCACCGACGCCTACAGCGACGAGATGGGCAACGACTCTGGGTTCGATCATCATCAGTCACAAGAATGGGCAGAACTTCATCATCGACGGCCAGCAGCGCCTGACGACCCTGACACTTCTGCTCATCTACCTGCACAACCTTCAGAAAGACCGCGAGGACGCTGTCCATGACATCGAGAAGATGATCTTCTCGCAAAAATACGGCAAGAAGTCCTTCAACATCGATGTCGAAGAGCGGCTGGGCTGCATGGAGGCCATCTTCGAGGACCAGCCGTTCGACGAAACCGATAGCCCCGAATCCATCCAAAACATTCTGGCGAGGTACGACGACATCAAGGATCTGTTCCCAACGGAATTGGCCGGCGACGTGCTGCCGTACTTCATCGACTGGCTGATTGAGGACGTCCACCTCGTCGAGGTCACCGCCTACAGCGACGAGGAGGCCTACACGATCTTCGAGACGATGAATGATCGCGGCATCTCGCTCACGCCGACAGAAATGCTCAAAGGCTATCTGCTGGCCAACATCAGCGACTCGCATACGAAGACGCGCGTCAACGGTAACTGGAGACGGACGGTCGACCGGCTCTCACGGTTCGGCAAAGACGAAGACTCCGACTTCTTCAAGTCTTGGCTGCGTAGCCAGCGGGCCAAGACGATCCGCGAGCGTAAGAAGGATGCCACGCCTGGCGACTTCGACCGGATCGGCACCGAGTTTCACCGCTGGATACGGGACAACCGCGACGATCTGGGGCTAGCTCAGTCAGCCGACTTCGTGCAGTTGATCGAGCACGAAATCGCGTTCTACGCGCGCGAATACATGAAGATTCGCGTGGCTAGCTCAGCCTTTGCGCAGGGATTGGAGCACATCTTCTACAAAGACAGAACGGCTTTACTCAGCAGTACCAGATTCTGCTCGCACCGCTGGTGCCGGGGGATTCCGAGCACGTCGTTCATACCAAGCTGCGGATGGTAGCGACATTCTTGGACATTATGCTGACGCGGCGCATCTTGCCGCCGTCAGCCCCAGCAGCGTCTACCGCATCCTCAAGAGGCGGGGCCTGCTGCAGCGTTGGAACCGCTCGCCCAGCAAGAAAGGCGACGGCTTCGACCAGCCCACGGCACCGCACGAACATTGGCATGCAGACGTAACTTACGCCAACATCTGCGGCACGTTTTTCTACCTGTGCAGCCTGCTGGACGGCTTCAGCCGCTACATCGTCCATTGGGAGCTGAAAGACCAGATGACCGAGCACGACGTGGAAATCACCCTGCAGCGAGGCCGCGAAAACTTCCCCGCGGCCAAGCCCAGGATCATCTCCGACAACGGCCCGCAGTTCATCGCCAACGACTTCAAGGCCTTCATCAGGCACTGCGGAATGACGCACGTGCGCACCTCGTCGAACTACCCGCAGAGCAACGGCAAAATAGAGCGATGGCACGGCTCGCTCAAGCGCGAATGCATCCGCCGCAAGACGCCGCTGACCCTCGACGATGCACGCCGGATCGTCGACGGATACGTCCAGCACTACAACAACACGCGGCTGCACAGTGCCATCGACTACATCGCTCCGAAAGACAAACTCGAAGGCCGCGCCGAATCGATCCTGTCGGCCCGCGAAGCCAAGCTTGCCGCCGCGAGAGAACGTCGGCGCGTCAGGCGGCAGCAGGCGGCAAAAAATGTCTTGACAGACGACACGCACCGTGTTATACTGCAAACAGCCGGTGAAACGGAAGTGAGCTCTGCTGGAGAGCAACTCGCCAGGGATACCCGGTCGGGTTGCGACGGACATCTGTCATGGGGAGCTGCCGCAAGCGGCTCCCTCAACCATCTCAGTTTGCAGGAGCAGGATGTTCGGAGCATCCCCCATCCCTCAGAAAACTCAACTTCTCAGCCGCCAGAGGAGTCTCTTATTTCAGCAGGCGGTTTGTCCAGTTCACGCTGAACCAGTACATGCTCTGGCTCCTTCGCGAAGTAACCGCCACGCTCGAGGCCATAGGCGTTTCGGTGATCGGGCACATCGACCGCCAGCTATACCCGCTCTACCAGGCCGACCTTGCTGCGGGCCGCATCACCGAAGCCGAAGCACGCGACCTGCTTGCCCGCTGGATGCTGCCAACGGACATCAAATTCCACGTGGAAAACAACCCCTGGCCCGAAAGCAGCACCTGCATGGAATTGGGGGGGTGCGACGCTGACGGCCGCTTGGTGTGGAACGACCTCACACGGATGATCATCGAGGTGCATCGCGAGCATAAGCTCTTCAGCCCCAAACTGAACTGCCGCTTTGGCGCCGGCTCGCCCCAGGAGTACCTCGACCTCATCAGCGACTGCATCCTTTCCGGCCATAACCATTTCGCGCTGCTCAACGACGACCTGCTCATTCCCGCGCTCGTCCGCGCCGGAAAAACAGAGCGCGAGGCACGGCTGTATGTGAATGGCGGATGCCAGGAGACGATAGCGGAAGGCACGGAACACAGCGCGGGCGCCTACTACTATTTCAATCTCGCCCGCGTGCTTGATCTCTGCCTGCGCCCGGAAGAGCGCCTTCCGGAGAACCTGCCCGCCCCGGTGCAAGACTCACTGCCGAAAGCTGTCGACGCGCCGCAGAGCTTCGAGGAGTTCTACCTGCATTTCCTGAAGGAAGCAAAACGGGCAATCGGCACCGGCGCACGATGGGCTGTCGCCCTCGGCCGCGACCATTGGCAGGTGCATCCCTGTCCGTTTTTATCGGCCACGCTCGACGGCTGCCTGAGCACGGGAAATGACTACACACAAGGCGGCGCAAAATACAACAACAGCGGCCTGGCACTGTGCGGGCTGGGCACGATAGTCGATTCGCTGCACGCGCTGCGCGTGGCGGTGTTTGAAGAAAAATGGCTCAGCTTCGGCGAGATGCAAGAAGTTCTGGCAGGTGATTGGCGAGGCAGAGAAGAACTTAGGGCGCGGATCCGCCGCCTGCCCCGCTTCGGCCACGGCAATGAACGTGTGGATGTCCTCACCCAACGCGTCGCGAAAGACCTCGCCGCCTTCGTCCGCACGATGCCTTCGGAGCGTGGCGGCACCTTCCAGGGAAGCTTCTTCGTATACTACGCCTTCCGGTGGTTCGCCGGCAACACACGTGCCACACCCGATGGCCGCAAATCAGGTGACCTGCTCACACAGGGAATAGCCCCCGGCCGCACTACTGCACCGAAAAGCCTCACAGACATATTTCACACGCTGTCGCACGTGGACTTCCGCGACTTCCCCGGCAATTGCGTGCTGGACGTTCAACTGCCGACCGGCTCCCGCTTCCCAAAAGACGCACTGACGGCAACTATCCGCGCGTTCGGCAATGTGGGCGGCCCCACCCTGCAACTCAACGCCGTTTCGGTAGACGACCTGCGGGCAGCCCAGCGCGAGCCGGGAAACCACCGCGACCTCGCAGTGCGCATCAGCGGCCTGTCGGCCCGCTTCGTATGCCTGGAAGAATACGTTCAGAACGAAATCATCAGCCGGGCGCTGATGGCTGCGGGAGCGTGAAATTCAGTCGTCGCATCTGGCGGAGCGGGAAGCTGCGAAGAAAAGGTCCCGCGCTCCGTTTGGGGAGAACTGCAGCACATGTGCATCGGGGCAGGCGGCCTGAAACTCCCGGCGTCGCTTCGAAGCCCAATCAACCTGGCGCGAAGCGTGCTGATAGAAGATCAGCCAGTCCGCCGGACGCAGGCTTTGCCAGATTGCATTAAGCTCACCGGGCAACGCATGTTTCGTCGAGTATGGTTTATCCAGCAGGCCGGTATCCGGATCGGGGAAGACCAATGTTGGCTCGGCTGGCAGAGCGTTGATTTTGGCGATCACTTCGTTTGTGTAGTCGGCTCTCTCCGCCGGTTCGAAGGGCCGGCCGAACACCTCAATCTCGATCCCGGTAGCCTCAGCCAGAATCTGGATGTTGTGGATATCCCGGAAATGCCGGCGCACCTCCGGCGCCACTTCGGTGTCGCCGAGTTCAGATTGCAGCAGCGTCATATCTTTATCTGGCCGCAGGTAGGCGACCTGCAGTATCAGCCGGGCACCGTATCTGCGAGCGAGTTCGACCAGAACTCCCCATTTGACAAGGTCTCGGTCGTCACCGTACCATTCATTTCGCATGTATTTATTATTTCGATTGTAACCGTAGCCGCTGTGGCTTACGGTGTGTCCGAGAGATTCGGTACTGTACAAGAGATCATTATGAATAGAACAGTGATGCTTGCCGTAGTGTGCCTGCTGGCACGAGCCGCGCTGGGTGCGGGCGCCGACACCGCGCCGCCGCCCGCGCCGCGCGAGGGGTTCAGCGTCGATCTCGGCGGCGAATGGCGAGTGCAGCCGCTGGCCCGAACAGACGAGGGGATTACCGCCACGATTGCCGACCCCGATCCCACGCCCGAGGCCTGGGGCAGCATGCAGGTGCCGGGGCAGGCTACGCAGATCAGGCAAGGCGAGGGCGACGTGTGGAAGGGTTTCGATGCGAAGAAGCTTCACGGCGTCTGGCTTGAGCGCGAAGTCGTGATCCCCGCGGAGTGGGCGGTCAGGCGGATCATCTTGCGGGGCGAGTTGGTCGAGCAGCCCCTGATCGTTCGTGTTAATGGCGGCCTCGTTGGAACGCTCGTGCCGCCGGGCGATGGCCTGAATCTTACCAATGCCATTGCGCCCGTACGGACGCATACGCTGCGCCTCGCCGTTCTGGCGGGGGAGGCCGCCCCCGACGGCGCGCCCCAGCACGTTACCGGCCCCATTGGCAGGCTCGGCATCGCGGGATCACTGCGGCTGGATGCAGTCGCCCCGCGCGTGGCGCTCGAGGGCGTCTTCCTGATGCCGTCAGTGCGCATGAAACGGCTGGGCGCACGCGTGCGGGTTTACGCTGCCGCCGCCGAGAAACGCGTCACGCTCCGTGCCGCCGTCACCGAAACCGATGGCAGCCCGGTCAGGCAGTTCGAAACGACAATCTCGGTCGGCAAAGGCGAGTCCTTCCGCGAAGTCTTCTTCCCCTGGCGCGATCCGGTGCTGTGGGAGCTCGACCGCCCGCACCTTTACCGCATCACGATCGCAGCCCTCGGCAGCGACGGCACGCCGCTCGACACGTGGGGGCCGCAGACCTTCGGCTTCCGCGAGTTCCGCGTCGACGGCAAGGAGATGCTGCTGAACGAGCATCCCTGCCGCTTCCGGCTGCTCTGGCACTGGGGGGTGGGCGAGAACAACATCGCCTTTTACCAGGGCATCGGCTTCAACGCGATCGCCATCCAGCCGCGCGACGGACGCTGGTTCGAAGGCGCCGGCGCGAAAGCGGGACTCTATCGTCACTACAACTGGAATTCGACACAAGCTGACGCAGCCGCAGTAAATGAAGAGATCAAGCGACTCAACAGCGAGCTCAGGCACATACAAGAGCATCTGGCAATCGCCGATCCCGTCCCTTGGGCGGAGAACCCTCGCCCGGATGAACTCTTGGTCAGTTCGCTGCTGGCCGGAGACGATGCCCTCATCGTCATTCTGATCCGTAAGACTCGCGGAGAAACTGACGGCTCAGGCGAGCAGATCAAAGTGAACTTGCGTCTGCCGCCGAGCTTTCTGGCGAAGAAGTTGTTTGTGGTCACCCCCGACGGACTCGACGTCCACCAATGGCCGGCAGGCGATCCGGGGCAAGGACAAAGTTCGATACACGCCAAAATACCGGAGGCGGCACAGGCTTATGTGATCACTCTGGGAAGAGCGGAGGACGAAAGATGACACAGGAGAAGACAAGGCAGGATATTGATCGCCAGGCAGACGCAACCCTCGAAAGAGTCCTTGAGAACTCGTTGCTTTCGGCATCGAAGCAAAAAGACAAGGCAAAATCATGGGAGAGGCAGTTCACACGCTACATCGAGCTCAAGCAGGACATGCTATTGCAGATTGCCTGCAAAATCACCGGCTGCTGGCACGCCGCCCGCGACGTTGTGCAGGATAGCTTCATCGCCTTTCATCAGCAGCTCTTTCGCAAAGGCTTCACGGGGGACAGCATCGGCGGATGGCTCGTCACCGTCACCACCAACAACGCTCTCGGCCACCTGCGCAAGGAAAAAACTCGTGAGGCCGCACCGATATCAGACATTGACGATCCCGCCGCCCCTTCTCAAGATTGTCCTCTTGAACGAGCGGAAGCCCTCGCCGAAGTCCAGCGGCGCATCGAGCAGCTTCCTGAACAGCAGCGACGGGCGTTTGTTCTAAGGCTTTACGAGGGATGGAGTTACGAAGCTATCGGCCAGAGAATCGGCGTTAGTGCCGCAACAGCTAAACAATATTGTCACAAGGCGAAACAGCAAGTGAAACAGATTTCTTGATGAAAAACGAAAAAAGTTCCATTTTTCTTTGGTAACAAATAGCCTCCTCATGCATTATATATATAGAGGGTGTTGGAAAATCCCTCAGCCAAACCGAGGTTCCAGAAATGAGCAGTTGTCCAGAATACTCTGATCACATCAAAGAATATGCCCTTGGCGACATTGCCGAGTTGACTCCAGACGAGAAGGCGAAGCTCGAGGCCCACATTCAGGAGTGCGCCGAATGCCGCGCCGACCTCGAAGAATGGCAGAATTTCCTGAACCTGATCCGCTCGCCGAAGGAACTCGAGGTGCCGCAGTGGGTCAAGGAGAGCCTGCCCGCGAATGTGATGAAGGCGATTCGGCGAGATGCACTCTTGAGAGTTATGCGCCGGACAGCCGCCCTTGCGGGAATAGCAGCCGCCGCGGCGGCTCTCCTAGTGATTGGCTTGGTGGTTTCCCAGAATTCAGCTTCGACGGTCAATGTGGGCAGGTCTACCCCCGCTGTCATTGGCTCAAGGTGCTTCCCAGGATCAAAGCCGCCTGAGCAAGTTACAAACCATCAGACGGCGGTTGTCCAAGATACGCCAAGGGAAAACAAGTCAGAACTGACGCTCGAAGAACGACTTGCCGCAATCAGTGATCCATCCGAGGCATTGGTCTTGCTGCAAGAGGAGTTCACGGCCAGTAAGTCAATAGACAACAAGGGGCACCTGATTCACCTTGTTAACTGTGCTAAGCGGGTATACATAAAATGGCCAGATTGCAAAGAGCGTGCGGACCTGCTCCTGTTTATGGCTCGTGTGTATGAACACGTAGGAGACATGGCGAACGCCACTAAGTGCTTTTTGGAATATGCGAATGAACTGGGACGACGAGCAAAGCGATTCGTTACGGATCAAGGGGGAAGCTATGCGGAAGCCGACATTGCCTGCACGTCCTCAACAGCAGGCGCGATTATGGCAGAAGCGGGCCGCGCGTTTGGTGAACGGGATTTCATCGTGGCCTTCACCTATTGTGACTATGTTCTTTCAAGGTACCCCGGCAGTGATAACGCGCGTAAGGCGCAGTACATTACGGCACGCTGCTATGATGAAACCCGTCAACCGCATCAAGCAATTGAACTATTTCAAACTGTAATCAAGGCGGCACAGGACAGCTCCGAGGCGATGAACGCAAGAACTTGGTTACCCAGTCTTCAATTTAATGTTGGAAGACAAAGTGAGGCCATCGCAACCTGGCTGGAATATAGTGAGAAGGCCACAAATGATAACGAAAAAGCATGCGGGTACTGTAACGCAGGAGTACTGACGGCGGCGAGAGGTATTTCGTTCTATCCAGATGCCATCAAGCTTTTGGAAATAGTGGAACAAAACTATCCTACATCCAACTACGCAGCCCAAGCACGAGCAATGAAGCGTAAGTTGTTAGAAGAGATAATCGGCGTCTTTTGATTGTGATGCTTTGAACCAGAATGGAAAGGCAAAGATGGAGAGCCAACATGAACAAGGAGAATTGTGCGCTGGTCGGAGTACTGGGTACCGCAATGCTGAGCATTGTCCTCACCTGCGGAATGACAGCTCATGCGGCGGTGGACATCAAAGAGAACGGAACGTCTATTATCACGACTGCCAAGATTGTCCCGCTGGGAGCCAACGTTAGCCTTACGGCAGTGTGTAGTGACCATGATGGTGACGGTCCTCTTGTGTGGACGAGCACTTGGGAGTTCTTGGATAACTCCACACAGGGGCGTTGTAACCAACACTCTATTACGTCAACTGGGGTAGCCAATACTGCAGGCACTTGGACCATAACTGCCTCCTGTCCGGATCACGCACCAACTGGCGTTACTGGGACGTTGAAGATTGAAGAGGTATCCAGCCTGACCATAGCTGGAGCCACGGAGTGGGCAACGGACATTTATGCTACGCCTCAGCAGGCGGGCCAAAATGTTACTATCACAGCCGTCCTGAATCCCACGGCTTCAGCAGGTGACCTACCTGCCAACTTCGTCACTTGGTCGGGCGGGATCGCTGGAGCGGACCAACTACAGCGGGTGGTGTCAAGGACAACCCCGACCGACGTAACAGTGACAGCTACGTGTGGTACAAGCTCACAAAGTGTCCGAATCGTCGTTCGAAGAGTGGACGGTGCCAATGCGGTGGTAACGCCAACCTCAAGCCCAACCATTAACAACCCAGGTCCCGCCAATAACTGTACGCCCGATGACCCCGACGACCATGTGGTTTGGCACACGACGTACAACAGTGCAGATGACAACTGGTATGTGCGCGTGGATAGCTTGACTCTCACCGGAACAATTAACATCAATCCGTGGCCCAGCCAGCCCAGTTCTATGGTAGTTCCGAATACGGCTAATCCAGTCGATGGTGGCAACATAAACAATGTGGTGGGATCCAACAACAGGTGGTCATATGCCCAGTCTGACATGGGCGACTACGATTCTCCTGGTGCCGGGAGAGGTCCTCATTGGCACAGCACGTCTGCATCCAGTGCACATGAGATGTATCACTGGAACACCGAATGGATGAACATATCCATGGGTCCAACAGGAGGCGACTGGGCGGATACTGAATCAGACCTCGAGCTGCTGACGGTTTCTGGTGCAAGCAACCTTACCGAGGCCAATGCCATAGCTTCTCTTACTAGCGCTGTCAATACGCGTCTTGCTACGTTTCGTAGTGCCGCATGGACCTGCTGGGCCGCTCTCCCGGGCGAACCAGGAACGGGCGCCGGGGCGTATGCTGCGGGTATGGCGGTCCTAAATGGTTTGATTACTAACATTGAAACATACAGGCTTAGCAAGAGCTGGTGATACGTTTGCCGAACGAACCAGGCCTCGTTTTCCCTTGCAGAACCGTCAGGGGATGGTCTCAGATGGCTGTCTACCTCTTAACTTCTACATCGGATGGTAGACAGCCGCTCTGTCATGTTTATCAGTACCTCATGACTTAATTTGTATTCACAATGATTACAAAAAGCCATGATCAAAATAGAAAACCCCCTTTCCCCCAGATAGGTTGAAAGGGGCTATAAGAGGAGAACTGTGTTATGGAGTCCATTTGAAAAAGGAGTGGCTCAAGGCCTCTTGAAATATTCAGGTTGGTAGGAGGCGTTGGACTCGGACGCCGTATTCCCCACTGTGGGGTAATTGTCAATTGTATCAACTGGTTGTAGTATGTCAATAACTTGTTTGGTTCCGGCTTGTCCGGGTTAGGAGATGAGAATGAAACGCGTTGCGGATAAGATCGTGCTTGTGGTCTGTGCATTAGGCTTCGTAACTGTTGCAGTTCGTGCTCAAGGAGAGGAAGACGTGGCGTATCATCTTTCAATCGAGAGAGGCCCCTATCTGAGCGGCAAAGCCGTTCCGTGCCGGATTGTGATCAAGAATGACACGAACGGCCTGCGTATTGTTAAGAGACCGGTTTTGGAAGACATCGAGCTAGTGGTCACGGGACCAGATGGGAAGAACCATGCAGTCTTCTGGAAGGGCGAGGCGTCGGATGAGCGATTAGAGGAGACAGTACCGCTTCAGCCCAAGTGTCAAGTGAGCGTGCTAGTGGGCGAATTCATTTTCGTGGATGATGTGACGAAGCCGGCAAATCTTCCGATCGGCCTGTATTCTATCAAGGCGACATGGAAGACAGCAGGTGATAAATACATTGATAAGCCCCCGATTGGAGGGGAGGAGGATGTGGATCTAGTAGAATTCCCCTTCGCTGTGAAGATTGCAGCAGATGGTCTGCAGGTTCTCGAACAAATAGGGAGCGTACGCATTTCACTTGAGAACCACGGTGATCTTCCTGTATCCCTGCTTAACTCGTTCAACCCAGTTGAGCTTCATTTTGAAGTGGTTTTAAATCGCGGAATGGATAGCGGCCGAGAAGAAAAATTCCTCGGCCCCAATCTTGTACCTCTTCGGCGCATGAAGGTTACCCCGGATGCATCAACCGGGTGGATCGTAATACGTCCTGGGGAGTGTCTTTGCGTGTCTCTATATTTGGGCAAGTATGTGAAGGAAGAGGGTGTGTATCGACTACAGATCGTGTACCCGCGGAAGATTGTCCTTAAGGATTCTAAAGCACCACCACGGTATACGAATCAAAACCGATGGGAATCAAATGCAATTGAGTTTGAGGTGCTACCTGCCAGGTGACCCGGAAGACATCGTGATGCCATCGCGACATGGCCGTAGTATAGTGAGAGGCTGCAGCAACGCAGGTGCCAGGTGTACTCGATCTCCTTGAGACTTCGCACCTGATACTGTACTGGTTCACCGTGAATTGGACAATTCGGCCTCACGAGTTAAAGAGCGACTTGCCTGCGGCAAGTCGGAGTTTAAGAAGGCATTGGGGAAGCTCCGGACATCTTCGCTGCGGAATTGGGTGGGGGAGCCGGTCGCGCCAACTCCCCCGGACGGATGCCCGTCGCCACCGATCCCGACGTATGGTACGGATTCCCGTCGTTCGATTTCCGCGTGGGCGTGGGGGAAGTCTGATGCCTGAGACCGTCATAGGTTACATCGATCCCGCGACCGGGCAGCTCGTCTTCGACGAAGAAGTTGAGGGCGAAATCGTTCAGCGAATCGCCATCGCCGACGAGGCCACTGGCCAACTGTAGGTCGAATACGGCGGCGCGAACCAGCGCGTCACCGCCGATCCCGCCGACGGCAAACTGAAGATTAACGTGGTGGCTGCCCCGATGATCTTCTTCCAGATCACGGCGCCCGAGTTCGTGGTGTCGGGCGAGTCCTTCGACATCCTCGTCGAGGTCTACGAGTACGACTGGGACTACAAGGGCGGCATCCCGCAGATCAAGACCGACTACGCCCAGGATTGCACACTCTTCTTCGAGGATGCGAACTACACGGTGGCGCCGACTGCCATCGCCGCCGCGGACTGGACAAACGGCCAGGTGACGAAGACGGTCACGGTGACGACGACGATCGAGGGCGAGAGCCAGGCAACGCTGTGGGTGCAGTCCGACGCGAACCCGGAGCACACCGGATTTGCGATGCTGACCGTGCACTACCAGCCGCCGCCGGTCGAGTTCGACGTTCAGGCGGACCAGTGGCGCCTGGAGCCGGTGGGCGGCGAGACCGACTGGTTTAACCTCACGGCCATCGCCCGGCAGCTCAACAAGCTGCTGCCCGGCTACAGTGAGCAATGCGTTGTGTCGTCGTCCGTGGGCGCCGTCGTCATCCAGGGCCACGCCACACCGCACATCGAGCCGGGGGATTGGACCGACGGCGTCGCCTCGGTGACGATGAAGCTGACCGGCATCCCGACGCCGTCGTTCGATGCCACACTCACCGTCGAAGAGGTCGGCCAGCCCGCCAACCAGGGTCAGACGACCGTGCTGCTGAAAGTGCCTGAGCACACGAAATCCGCCTGGCGCTACCTGCCGGCCGACGCCCTGGTCTACCCGATCGACGCCGGCGACACCCGCAAGGAGGCCTACTCAGCCCACACGCCCGAGCGGTGGTACTCGATGCCGAACCGGCTCGCCAAGAAAAAGAAAATTCCTGGCTTGACAAATGCCAAGAAATGTGGTATAATAATGTAGCGGCTAACGCGCCTGCCGCAGCATTTGCTGTCGCTTCCGGTGTGTTCTGAGACTCTTAGATCATGCACTTCGTGTTTGTGCTGGGCCTTTTTGCGTAGACCGCTCGGATTGAGGGGGTCCGCCATGGTTGGCATCTTTGTTCGGCTCCACCTTCGTCTTTCAAGATGTCTGTTTGCTTGCCTGTTCGGTTGTCTTGCCGCACCGTCAGCGGCGAACACTCTTTGGGTGGATGACGACGCCCCGGCGGATCCAGGACATAGGGATACATCGATCAGCGATCCGTTGGAAGACGGCACTGCCGAACATCCTTTCGACGCCATTCAGGAAGCGCTCGACGCCTCGGTCGACGGAGACATCATACTCGTCCGCGACGGCTTCTACCGGGGCGACGGCAACCGTGACATCGATTTCGGCGGAAAAAAAGTCAGCCTCAGTTCAACAGGCGGGCCAGGCTCCTGCATCATCTATTGCGACGGCACCGATGCAGACCCGCACCGGGCTTTCTGTTTCACCCGAGGCGAGGGGGCTGATTCGAGCACCGCAGGATTCACGATAGCAGGCGCCTCTGCTCCGCTCCTGGGCGGTGCAATCTGCTGCTTCTCATCGTCGCCTGTGATCGCGAATTGCAGGATCATCGGCAATAGAGCGGCCGATCCTCAAGCATACTGCGGAGGAATCTACTGCTCATCTTCTTCAGCAGCGATCGTCGGCTGCAGAATAGAAGCCAGCAGCGCTAAGAAGGGAGGGGATGCGATCTATTGCGTTGACTCGCCCATTACTGTCGATTCCTGCACACTCACCGGCAATCAGGGGAGGGCGATATTTTCCTTCTATGCGGCTCCGGCGCTCACCAATTGTATTATAACGGGCAACGGGAGAGCGATTCGCTGCGAAGAAGCTTCATCGGCCAGCTTGATCAATTGCACGCTCGCGGCCAATATCCACGAAAACATTTCGTGCAGCGGATCGGCGGTTGAGCTGCTCAGCACCATTCTCTGGAGCGATGCTGTCGGGGAGGCACACATCTCGATAACGAACTCGTTCGCCGGCCCCGGCACAGTCGTTGCGCGCTACAGCGACGTCGCAGGCGGCGCCTCGGCGGCTGTTGCCGAGGAAGGCTGCACTTTCGATTTCGATGCCTCCAATGTCGATGCCGCTCCGCTGTTCATCGATGCCGATGCGGGCGTCTACCATTTGTCGGCCGCCTCGCCGTGCGTGGATGCGGGGGATCCGAACTACTCGCCATCGGAGGAAGCTACCGACGCGGCCGGCAACCCGCGGCTTGCCGACGGCGATCTCGACGGCCAAACGGCAGTGGATATGGGCGCATACGAATATTTCAGCGGCGCGGACAGCACGCCGCCCGAGGTAGACGCGGGGCCGGATGTCCTTGTGGTTCTCGATTCTCCCGGCTCGACTACCGTCACCCTCCGTGGCAGCGCCGTCGACGACTCCGGCTGCGATCCCGACCTCTCCTGGTTTCAGGGGGAGGTTCCGCTCGGCAGCGGCGCCGAGATTGCCCACTCCTTCCTTACTGGGAGGCATACTATCGAGCTTCGCGCCACCGACGGCAGCGGCAATGTCGGCAGGGACAGCGTCGTTGTCATGATCTCGTATCAAATCTATGTTGATGACGACGCTCCGGCCGATCCCGGCCCCGGCGATCCTTCCATCAGTGATCCCCTCGAGGACGGTTCGCCCGCCCACCCGTACGATTCCATTCGTAAAGCGGTTGACGCCGCCCTCGATGCCGCAACCATCATCGTTCGTGACGGCATCTATCCCGAAGTTTACAGCATCTCGACAAACAAGCCCCTTCACGTCCGCTCGGAAAATGGGCCGGAACAATGCATCCTCGACGGAGGAGGCCTTACCCTATACAGCGCTGCTACCGGCACAGTGATCGAGGGCCTGACCATCAGGAACTGCAGCGCGTTGTGGCAGTCCGCTATCTATTGTCGTTGCTCGGCCACCATCGTTGACTGTCATATCCAAGACGCGTATTACGGAATTCGCTGCATAGACGCTTCTGTAGATATCAAAGACTGCACAGTTGCGAATGCATCCCGAGGCATCTTGAGCGAAAATTGCGACCTGACAATTGCCTCATCCACAATTTACGGCTGTGTAGACCTGGACTGCATCCGATCCACAGGCTCCTCGATCCTGATGACCGATTGCTCAATTACAGATGGCGGTGGCATTGACGCCTCAGATACTGTGCTTACCGTCATCCGCTCCACTATAACTTCCAACACTGCGACGAGTGGTGGCGGGCTTTACTGCAACGGCGGATCGGCGGTCCTGGCCGGCTGCACAATAAGCCAGAATACTTCTGCCTGGGATGGCGGCGGAATCAAGGTGAACGGGTCTCCATTGACGCTTTCCGATTGTGTTGTCAGCTCGAATGAAGCCGGAGATTACGGCGGTGGCATATATCAACGTAACTACTCTCCAGCAATGCTGATCGATTGTCTTGTGACAAGCAACACGGCAGGCAAGGGCGGTGCGGGTGTATCGTCAGATTCAGAAACCACCATCATTGGTTCCACGCTCGCAGATAACTCCACTGCCGAGGGCAACGGCGGCGGCATCCGTTCTTCTTACATGCTAACGATGACAGATTCTACCATTGCCGCGAATTCGGCCGCTCAAGGCGGCGGCATCTATTTTGCGTATGGCGTGCTGAGCATCACTGGCTGCGCTGTTACCGGCAACAGTGCAAGCACCTACAGCGGCGGAGGCATATACTGCCGTTCGGGAAGTCCTTCCGAGATGAGCCGGTGCAGAATCACCGACAACCGCGCCGTCAATAGTTCCGGAGGCGGCGTTTACTGGACTGGTGGCTCGGCAGCGATTGCCAACTGCTTTATTGCAGAAAACGCAGCTCTCAAGGGCGGCGTCTACTGCGACTTCCCTTCTGACGCGCCTGCAGAATGCAGAATTACCAATTGCACACTGGCAGGCAATGCCGCAGGTGCCGGCGCCGGCGTTGGGTGCTACAGAGATTCTGCAATCATCACCAACTGCATATTTCAGGACGTCGGGCCGGAAGTGAGCGATTGTGCTGCCACGTATTCTTTCGCCCGGGGAAACATGTCCGGCGACGGCAATATCAGAGGTCTTCCGCATTTCAGGGATCCTGCGAATGGCGACTACAGCATCCTGCCGTGGTCGCCGTGCGTCAATGCCGGCAGCAACGGCGCGGTTGTCGGGGAAACAGACCTCGGCGGAAACCCCCGCATCAGACACGGGCGCGTTGATATCGGTGCGTATGAATCGCCTGCAAGTGCCAGTGTCGACTTGGATAACGACGGCTTGCCTGATACGTGGGAGAAGCATTTCTTCGGCGACCTGGCAGCCGGCCCGCATGATGATAACGACGGCGACGGCCGCAGCAATCTGCGCGAATATGAACTTGCGACAAGTCCTGCGGGTCCCATCGTCTATGTGAGCGCCGCCAATGCAGGCGATCCGATCGCTGACGGAACAATCGAGCACCCCTTTGCATCGATTCAGTCGGCAATCGATACAGGCGCTGGCACAATTCGCGTGGCCGGCGGCGTGGGCGTCTATTCTGGCAATGTGGACATGACATACGTGAATGGGATCATCGAGGGCGGTTACAGCCCCGATTTCTCGCTTCGTGCACCCGCAACGTTCACAACAGTCATCAGCGGGGACGGAACCGCGCCGGCCGTCACGCTCCGACACTGCTATGGAACTGTCATCGACGGATTCGTAATAACAGGCGGCGCTACTGGTATCTATTGCTATTACTCTTCGCCGACAGTCTCCAACTGCGTGATAACAGGCAACTCATCCGAACAGAGCGGCGGCGGACTCATATGCACGGCTATGTCCGATCCTCATATAGCGGCGTGCTCCATCGTCGGCAATTCTTCCCAAGCGGACGGCGGCGGCATCTGTTGCGAAGCCGGATCATCTCCCACCATAGAAAGCTGTCTTCTTGCGCGAAACTCAGCCCGGCAGGAAGGCGGCGCGATCGCCTGTCACGATTCCTCACCGAAAATCGTCAACTGCACTATCGCGGGCAACACGGCTCAGCAATACGGAGGCATCTACTGCAATGAGGATGCCACTCCCGCGATCACCAATTGCATCCTCTGGAATCAAGGTGCAGAGCTGGCGTCTTGCAGTGCAACATTCTCTGTGATCGAGGGAGGAGCGACAGGCGAGGGAAACATCGCTACATCGCCCTACTTCATAGACCGGGATAACGACGATTACCGCCTGATGCCGTGGTCTACCTGTATCGACGCAGGCAGTGATGCGGCCGTCGCGTGGATGGAGGATGTGGGCGGGAATCCTCGAATCGAAAACGCTGCAGTGGATATCGGCGCATACGAATTTCACGGCCAGCCGAGCGGCGACGCCGACAACGATGGCTTGCCCGATCTGTGGGAGCAGCATCATTTCGGCAATACTGAGGCCAACCCTGATGAGGATGCTGACGGCGATCACGTCAGCAACATTCGTGAATACGAGCTTGGCACCGACCCGGCGCACGCTGCCGTGGCTTACGTGGACGCAGCCAACACCGCCGACCCGGATGCCGATGGCACAATCGATCATCCCTTTCCGACGCTCGGGCAGGCGCTCGACGCCGGCGCCGAAGCGATTCTTGTTGCCGGCGGCGTCTATCCTGAAAACTTGTCGATTCAGAACCGATCCGTGACCATCCAAGGCGGCTACGATAGGGAATTCTCGGCAAGGAACCTTCCTGGCAATGAGACCATTGTCGGTGGAGACAACATTGCGTCTGTCATCTCGCTACGGGATGCGCACTCGTGCGTTCTGGATGGCTTTACAATAACAGGCGACGCCGACGGCATCAGCCTCGTGTCCTCCTCAGTCACAGTAGTTGATTGTACACTCGCCGAAAACGCCGGCAATGGAATCTATGGCGACTGCTATAGCTCCGTATTGCTCATCAACAGCACGCTTTCATCCAATGGCCAATCGGGAGTGCAGTGCCAGTACTCTTCGCTGGCATTAGTCGACAGCACGATCGAAGGCAACGGATATGGCGGAGTATTCTGCGAGAAGTTTTCCTCCGTCACAATCACCGGCTGTACCATCAGTTACAACGTCGGGGTATACGGCGTTGGCATTCATTCGCAGTTGTGTCCCCTCACTGTGACCGACAGCTTTGTTACGGACAATATCGGTTCAGGGCATGGCGGAGCGCTGTGCTGCGACCTGTCGAACACTGTAATCATTAGAAGCCTCATAACTCGCAACGAAAGTGTTGGCAGATCTGTGATAAATGAACAGGGCGGGTCAATGACACTTCTCGACAGTGCCATCATAGACAACACCGGGGGCGGAATCTGGATTGAGATTGCGTCGTTCTCTGGCGTGAACTGCACCATTGCGGGAAACACCTGGAGCGGCAGCCCCGTCGGCGGCGTTCACTGCGGCTCGCGCTCGCTCGCTTCATTCACCAATTGCATATTATGGGACTGCTGTTTCGATACTGAATCCTGCCTCATCACAAGCTCTTGTGTGCAGGGCGGCGCTTCCGGCAACAGCAACATCAGCATGTATCCTTACTTCCGCGACTCGGACAACAGCGACTATCATCTATTGCCCTGGTCGCCATGTATCAATGCCGGCGATAATGCTGCCACTACCGGCGACGTCGACCTCGACAGCGCCCCCCGGGTCACGGGCGGAACGGTGGACATGGGCGCATACGAATCTCAAACCCCCGCAAGCCCCGATGAGGATGAGGACGGCCTGCCTGACGAATGGGAAGAATATTACTTCAACGATACTGCCGCGCAGCCGCATGCAGATTCTGATGGGGATCATCTCACGAACCGTCAGGAATACGAGATGGGAACCGACCCCGTTGGCACAATGGTGTGCTACGTGAGCGCCGCGAACACGGACGATCCCGAGGCCGACGGCAGCCGCGAACATCCCTTCTCCACAATCAACCAGGCTCTCGATGCAGGAGCCGATGCGATATTCGTTGCCGGCGGCGAGTACGTCGAAAGCATCAGCATCGGTCCGGATTTCGTCCTTCTCGAGGGTGGCTACAACACCGATTTCTTAAAAAGAGACCCTGCACAGAACGAGACCATCATCCGTTCGGATGGAACTGTGCCTGTAGTCGACATCCAAAACAACGTTTTGTGTTCCATAGAAGGTTTTACCTTCACCGGAGGCAACGGCGGCATCCGCCTCACGGCTTCTTCACCCACCATCAGCAACTGCATAGTGACAAACAACATCGCTGAGGGTGACGGCGGCGGGATACAATGCAGCATGGTGTCCAACCCTGTCATCACACACTGCACGATCGCCGGGAATGTTGCGGCCGGCAACGGCGGCGGAGTAGCATGCAACTCCTACTCCAGTCCGAAGTTGTCGAACTGCACAATCTCATCCAATAGTGCTGACTACGGAAGCGGCATCTACTGTCATTGTTCATCATTTGCTATGGCCAACTGCACAATTTATGATAACACATCAACAGACACAGGCCACGGAGGCGCCGTCTATTGCTCGTATGCCTCAGTGACGATGACGAATACCGAGGTAATCAACAATGTTACTGGTGGGACTGCAGGGGGAATCAGATGCATCGGCTCGCTCGGGTTCTATCCCTCCATCACGCTTACTGACTGTATGGTCGTCGGCAACACCGGCCGGAGCGCCGGCGGCATCTATTGCTCGGACTACGACTGTGTGGAATGTATCGATTGTTCGATTCTCGACAACATTGCGACGGATAGTTACGGAACCGGGGGTGCCGGCATCGAATGCTCAGCGATAATGACAGGCTGTACAATCAATGGCAACCAAGGGGGAAGATACGGCGGTCTTGCCTGGGGCATTGGATACTCATATTCTACTGCTCTAGTTGTCGACGACTGCACAGTAGCCGGGAATTACGGCGGCGGGGTCTACTGTAGCGTGGGAGAGTCGGATACTGCTGCATTTACAAATAGCCGAATTGCAGGTAACACTTCAGAGGGAAACGGAGCCGGCATCTACTGCTATGGCTCCCGGTCGACCATATCACTCAGTGGCTTGCACATTTCGGAGAATGTATCCGGCGGCAACGGCGGCGGCGCGTACCTGTCAGATAACGTCGAAATGCAAGCGTGTGTCATCTCCGATAATTCCGCTGCAGGCGATGGTGGCGGCGTATACTGCACCAACTTTTCACCCATGATAGCCGGTTGCACAGTGAGCCGCAATGCAGCCACATCGGGGGGCGGGATTGCGTGCTATGGCGGTGGCGCCAATCTCAGTGGTTGTATCGTCTCCGGGAACACCAGCGCGAGCACCGGCGCGGGCGTATCATATGATTCAATCGGTGCAGGGCGGCCCACTATAGAAAATTGCGTGGTCGTCGGTAATTCTGCCGGAGCAGAAGGCGATGGGATTTCCTGTGCTAAAGCAGGCTCCAATATCATGATCCGGAATTGCATCCTGTGGGAAAACGGAAATGAACTGCGGAACTGCTTCGCGTCGTATTCCTGCATCCAGGGCGGCGGTGCAGGCGAGGGAAATATTGATCGAAACCCCGTCTTCGCGCTGCCGGGGCGTTGGGACGACAACGGCACCCCGGATGACACATCCGACGACGTCTGGATCGACGGCGACTACCACCTCAGGTCGCGCTTCGGCCGCTGGTATCCCGCGGCGAACTACGGCATCGGCGGCTGGGTGTCCGACAAAATGACCAGCCCCTGCATCGATGCCGGCGATCCCTCCTGCGATTACTCAAGCGAGCCGATGCCGAATTTCGGCCGCATTAACATCGGCGCCTACGGCAACACTCCTGAAGCATCGAAAAGCGGCTGGAACATCTTCGCCGACGCCAACGACGACTGCACAGTCAATATCCTCGACCTGCTTTGGGTCCGCAACAGGATGCTCAACGATCCGGCGACCGGAGACAACTGGAAGGCAGACGTCAACAACGATGGCAAGATCAATATCCTCGATCTCCTCGCCGTGCGCAATAATCTGATGGCAACATGCGAAGAGTAGTGGGCTTTCAGCAAGATGGCAACCTGAAGGCCGAGAGGATGGCCACAAGGCCACCACGCGGGGAAGTGCAGGTAGCAGCTTGTCAAGCGAAGCCTTCGGAAGAATGAGAAAAATCTGGCGGAGAGTGAGGGATTCGAACCCCCGGAGGAATTACTTCCTCATCGGTTTTCGAAACCGACCCGTTCGACCACTCCGGCAACTCTCCGTGTATAGTATTTCATAACTTCCGGCCCGAAGGCTCGGGTATGCGTTCAGTTTGTCTCGAGCTGACGTCGTCTTTCTGCAAAGAAGCTGCTGAGCATCGCTGCGCATTCGTCGCCCATTACGCCGGGCACTACCTCGAGGCGATGGTTGAGGCGCAGGTCTTGCACGATGTTGTATAGCGTGCCGCAGGC
>Ga0210003_1001491_pt1 | contig 20624 bp, 18 predicted proteins | sample LantaG_FD_182804 | JGI IMG/M metagenome (GOLD analysis project Ga0210003, IMG submission 182804) | Deep subsurface microbial communities from Baltic Sea to uncover new lineages of life (NeLLi) - Landsort_02402 metaG (SPAdes) (version 2) | ecosystem: Environmental > Aquatic > Marine > Oceanic >... | reverse complement strand
CTCGCACGGCTCAGGTCTTCGGAGGCTCTTTTCCGCGCGCTAGAAAGGCGGAGGAAGAGGAAAGAGTGGAAAGAGGACGGGGGAGCGCGTTCGGTTCCTTCTTTCTTTCAGGCAGCCATTTCGGGAGGGGGGGGGGCTGATGGAAAAAAAATTGGGCCTCTCTTTTTGTGCCCCCCCCCCCCGCGTAAAAGCGCGAGAGGGGAAAAAAAAAGAGGGCAATGCCGTCGACAGACGCCATTCGACGGCTACTGCTGCTCTCCTCCTCCTCTCTCCACTCCTCTTTCTCTTCCCAGCAACAAGAGGCGAGCTCTTTTCGCCGTTTCTTGTTCGCCGTTGTCTTTTTATTGACCGTCTTCCTCTTTTCTGGAGAGCAGAAGGTGAGTCAAAGAGTGCCGAGCGCGACAATCAACGACGCCAATCGCCTCTCTCTCTCTCTACTAGGAGAGGAGGGAGCCGTCGGCCATTGGCTCTCTTCTTCTGCTGCTTCTTCTTCTTCACCATTCGTTCGCGAAAAACTCTTCGTCGAACGACGTCCAACCGATCGCTCTTGCTCGAGAGGGCATAGAAGAGACTCGTCTGGTTATCTGTGCGAGTTTTAAAGGAGAAACAGAGCCGTGGAGGCTCTCTCGCGCAAGGTCGAAAAGAGTCCTTTTCAAATGACGACGGCAGCGACGGCGGCGACGGCGCTGGCAACTGCGAGCGGCGCCGCTGAGGCCGAGGCAAAAGCAGCTACCGCAGCAGCAGCAGCAGCAGCAGCTCTCGCCCCTCCCGCTGACGCTCAGATGACGGCCGCCGATTCGTCATCCTCGGACGACGAGGACAGTGACGACAACGAAAGCAACAAGAGCTCCCTCCCCTGGCTCCTGGGCTTTGTCGAGCCCCCGACAAGCCCGCTCTCGCTGCTCCGCCACCACTTCCGCTCGAAGATCGGGGGTCGCCCCGCGTGGCTCGACCCGTGCGCCCTGCCGACGCCGGCGCAGCTCTGCTGCGGGATCACGGGGTGCCCCCTGGACTTTTTGTGCCAGGTCTACGCGCCGCTGGACGAGAGCGAGAGCGACGACAGCGACGATGGCGACGAGGAGGAGGAGGACGAGGAGGATAAGGCGGTGCGGCGAAGGAGGGACAACAGGCACGAGGACGCCTTCCACCGGGCCGTCTTCGTCTTCGTCGGGCCCTCCGGCTCTGCCCTGGGGAAGAGCAACGACCCTGCGATAGGGAACAGGTCGATCAGGGCGTTCCGATGCCAGCTCCCGCGAGACAACGCGCACTACTCCCCCCACCCGCCGCCGCGGGAAGGGTGCCCGCCGCCGAAGCTGCTCGTCGACGCCTCTTCCGCGGTCACCAACGCTGACAGGTGGCGCGTGGCCGAGTGCGAGGCCTCGATCGTCGCCGCAGCGGCCGCGGCTGCCGCTGCTGCGGGAGGGGCAGGGCAGATTGCTGCGGCGGAGGCTGAGGCGGCGGCGAATGCCGCGGCGGCGGCGTTTGCAAGCGGAGGAGGAGCGACGGGAGGAGGAGGAGCAAGCCCCCCGCTGCGCCTCTTCCCGGAAGCGGAGCTCGTGGTCGAAGAGGAAGGCTCCGACTGCGGGAGCGACCTCGAAGAGGCTGTCGCTGCTGCGGAGAGGGCGATGAAGACGACCGCGACGGCGAGGAAGACCGCCGTTGTTGCTGCTGCTGCTGCTGCCGCCGACGCCGCCCCGCCGTCGACGCCGGCGCAGAAGTGCGGCGGCGGCGGACGAGAGCAACAAGGAGAAGAAGCCGCCGAGGGAGAAGGAGAGGAAGTCGCGGCCGAGGAGGCAGAGGAAGAAGCCGACGCCGAAATGATGGACTCTGTCGAGGCAGCTGTCCACCCTGACGCGGCAGCGATGGCGCGCTTTGCTGCCCGCGTCGCGAGGGCGCCGTCGCAGGTCCTGAGGTATCGCTTCGACCGGAGGAAGCAAAAGTCGAGGACGGAAAAGGACAAGAAGGACGACACGATTTGGCCCCGCGCCTCGCCCAAACCTCCCTCCTCCGTCCCACCCTGCTCCAACTGCGGCTCCTCGCGCGCCCTGGAGTTTCAGCTCCTGCCGCAGATGCTGAATTTCCTGGGCTGCGATGCCGCGGACGAAGAGGCCCCCGACTGGAGTTGCGTCGGGGTTTGGAGCTGCGTCGAGAGCTGCTCCGGGAGAAAAGGCGGGGGTGATGCCTCCTCCTCTTCGGGCTGCTTTTCTTCTTCTCTTCTTCCCGTGTCGAAGACGGGCGGCGCTGGCGTCAGTGGCGGTCCCTCGGCGTATCTCGAGGAGTTTGTGTGGGTGCAGCCGAGCGACGCGCAGCAGCAGGGGGCGAGTCGTGAGTTTTGAGAGGGAGGAGGAAAGATTGTTTAAAAGTGATTTTTCCTCTTCTTTCGTTTGGTCTTACACTTGCTGTTGATTCTTTGTTTATAAGTAGAATGAGACTGTGTAGAATGATAATGATGCTGGTGAAATACAAATGATAGCGATGTTGCTGCTGCAGAGGTAGAGCGGTATTGTTTGTGTGTGTCTGTACAAGAAGAGATATTTTTTCGGAGCAAGAGAACAGAGAGAAAAAAACTTTAAACGACGACTTCGTTTCCAGCAGCAGCAGCTCCTCCCGCCCTCCCGCCTCCTCCTGCTCCTCCTCCTCCTCCTCCCGACACCACGACGACGACCTCATCTTCTTCCTCCTCGAAGAGGTTCACGGGCACCAGCCGCGTGAAAGCGTCGGGGACGCCGCCGCCGACTTTCGGCATCGAGAAGAGGACCGACGACAGCTCCGCGGTCGCCGCCTCGATCATCGCGACGAGCTCCGCAGCAGAGGCGGTGAGGGCTTCGGCGGCGACAGAAGCAGAAGCAGAAGCAGAAGCAGAAGCAGAAGCAGAAGCAGCAGAAGCAGCAGAAGCAGCAGCAGCAGCAGCAGCAGCAGCAGCTCCAGCTCCTGCTGCCGCGGGAGGCGAAGAAGAAGAGGGCATAGCAGCAGACGCAAACGCTTTTCTTTTCACTACTTCTTGCGCCAGGCGCTGCGTGAGCTCCTCCAGAAAGGCGTCGGTGCCGGAGCACCCGCCAAACCACCTGCGCGCGTCGCGCTCGAGCGAGAGCAAGCGCGCGAGGGCCGCCCGCGGCGGCTCCCTCGGAGCGAAGAGGGCCTCGAACGTCGAGGGGGCGGAAGAGGAGGAGGGAAGCTCTCCCATCCGTGTCTGTAAGACCCCGACGACGACGGAGCCGCGAGGGAGAGCGAGGGGAGGAGGAGGAGGAGGAAGAGGAGGAGCGGCAGCGGCAGCAGCAGAGGGGGCGTCGGCGGCGTCGCCGCTCTCGCTCCCGCCGGCGCCGCTGCTCCCGCCGCCGTTGCCGACCAAGTCGAAGGGGTCTTTCACCTTCCTCTCCTGCTCGGCCTCGGCCTCCCGCAGCGACGCCTCCATCGCCTCCCGCAGCTCCAGCATCTCCCTCTGGTCCTCGAGCCAGTCGTTGGCCGCCTCGCACCACAGCGTGGCGTTTCTCGGGTCCTTGTTTTCGGCGCCGCCGCCGTCGCTCTCCTCCTCCTCGTCGTCCGAGCCCGAGGCCGGGTCCGAGGGGATCTCTCCGCGCGCCCGCGCGCTCGCGCGCCTCTTGAGCTCGCTCGCGCACCGCTGCGCCTCCCTGTCCCGGACGCGGGCCGCGGTCGCGTCCAGGGCGGCCTTGCACTTCGCGCTGGGGAGGTCTGTCAGGGACTCGAGCCTCTCCATGCAGCGCTCGCGCGGCGTCCCGTTCTCGGGGTCCTCGAGCGGGTCGTAGCCGCTGGTTCCGCCGAGGGGGACACCGCCGTCGGTGTCGCCGTCCGCGGAGCTGCCGCCGCCCGGCGTCCCGTTCTCGGGGTCCTCGAGCGGATCGTAGTCGCTGGTTCCGCCGAGGGGGACACCGCCGTTGGTGTCGCCGTCCGCGGAGCTGCCGCCGCCCGGTTTCTCGCCCACCTTGCGCTTGCCCTTGCCCTCCCTCTTCCGGTTTTTGGGCTGCCTTTTGGCTGCTTTGGATTGTTTGAAGCGAGGCGGCGGACGGACGGAACCGGTGTTCGAAGGGCCTGCTCCTCCGGCGTCGCCGCCGTCGTTTCTCTGCTGCTGCTGCTTCTGCTGCTGCTGCTGCTGCTGCTGCCGAGGAGCAGCCACAGTGGCAGCGGTAGTGGCAGCCGTGGGGCCTCCAAAGGCCTCCGCATTCTTCACAAGGGCCGCATGCTCGGCCTCGGAAGCCGCGGCGGCGGCCCGAGGGGACGCGGCGACCTCTGTCCTGCGCGCCGAGGCGGGGTGAGAGTCGTCTTCGCCGGCGTCGCCTTTCCTCGTCGACGGGGTCGGGGCGGCGGCGGCGTTTGCGACGGATTTCGCCGCCGTCCGTCGGCGCTGCGCCGCTGCTGGCGCCGCAGCCGCCCCGCCAGCTGCGTCTCTGGGAGGAGGAGGAGGAGGAGACGCTGCTGCTGGACCTGGGGCCCGTGTCGCTACTGTGCCCGGAGAGAGCGCAGCGCGGAAGGGCGCGGATTTTTTCTTCGGCATCTTCTTCGCTGGAGCCCTTTTTCAGCGGTTTCTTTTCTTGCAGGGGGCCGAGAGGGAACGGGAAAAATGAGAAAACCTGGCCCCCGCCCAAGCACCTCACTTCAATCGCGAGAGAAAAAAAAAGCTTTCCCTCTCTTTGATCAAACCTTGCCAACGATGGCGCGACGTACGTTTGCTTTTTCCGTTTTTTCTCGGCGCTCTCTGCAGCCTGAGCCGCGTTGGCGTTCACTCGCTGGTGGCGTTTGAGAGCAAGCTGGAAGCACGAGCGAGAGCGAGCGCGCGCGCGAGAGAGAGAGCGAGAGGCGACGACTCTCTTTGCGATCGGCCGCCGTTCTTTGCTGTGGCGGCGCTGGGAAGAGCTTCGCCCGAACGCTCTCTCTCTCTCTCTCTCTCTCTCTCTCTCTCGCCGCCGTCGCGGCTCGGCTCGGCTCTGCTTGCACCCGGTCCAGCTGGGTCGCTTATGTGACCTGCTGGGAGCGAGAACAGGCAAAAGCGCTGGAGACAGAGTCTCGGGCGCCGCCCAGAGCAGTCACCCTGCCAAGACCCGTCGATGGGCGCGCGAAGGCAAAGAAACCAGCCAGCTTCCGCGCTGCTCGATCTCGCCCTCTTGGCGCTGCGCTCTCCTGTTTTCTTGCTCAACGAGCGTGCGAGAGTCGCTTCTTTCGGTTTCGGGCGCGCGCCGGTGGCGACTCGGCGTTTATCGAGCGTTGGCGGGCCAAAGATGGTTTCGCGAATCAGAGCCGCCGCCGAACGACGATCGAGTTTTTTTTCTTCTCTCGACCTCACCCTCTCTCCTCCTCTCTCTTCTCCCCGCACTCTCTCCCCCCATCCTTCCCCCCCACGCTATCCGACCAACAGGCCCGTCCCGCTGCTACAGGCAGATCAAGAACAAGCCGTACCCCAAGTCCCGCTTCTGCCGCGGCGTGCCGGACCCCAAGATCCGCATCTTCGACGCGGGCCTCAAGCGCGCGCCCGTCGACGTCTTCCCGCACTGCGTGCACCTCGTCTCCTGGGAGAAGGAGCAGATCTGCTCCGAGGCCATGGAGGCCGCCCGCATCGCCGCCAACAAGTACATGGTCGTCAAGTCCGGCAAGGACTCGTTCCACCTGCGCGTGAGGATCCACCCGTTCCACGTGCTGCGCATCAACAAGATGCTCACGTGCGCCGGCGCCGACAGGCTGCAGACGGGCATGCGCGGCGCCTACGGCAAGCCGCAGGGCACGTGCGCGCGCGTCGACATCGGGCAGGTGCTGCTGTCGATCCGGTGCAAGGACGTGCACGCGCCGCTGGCCGCCGAGGCGCTGCGCCGCGCCAAGTACAAGTTCGCGGGCAGGCAGAAGATTGTCGCGTCGAGGAACTGGGGCTTCACCAAGTTCACCCGCGACGACTACATCGCGTGGAAGAAGGAGGGGAGGCTGGTCAACGACGGCGTGACGGCCAAGCTGCTCGACAAGAAGGGCCCCGTGGACAAGCGCAAGCCGCAGCACGTGGTCCCGACCCCGTCGAGGAACTGCTCGGTGCCGCTGCACGTTTGAGAGCTTGGAGAGAGAGGGAAAAAGTGATCTTAGGGGATGAGGTCGAGAAGAGGAGAGACGGAAAACTTCTCTCTCGCTTTCTCTCTGGTGCCCTCCCTCCCCCCTCCCCCCCTGCCGGGCCTGTTTTCTGCCTTTTCTTTTCGGGTGTCTTGGATGTTTGTCTTTGCTTTGCGCGCGCGCGTGTAATCAGAGGATTTCTAAAAGACGCCTTCATCAAAAAAAAAAAATCTCCGCTGTCTCTTTTGCTGAGGGTGCTAGGCTTTTGCCTCGTTTGCTTGGCCTTTTGCCTCGATTGCTTGGCCTTTTGCCTCGTTTGCTTGGCCTTGTAGAGTCGCCTCGCGTGGCCCTTTGCGTCGTTTCAGGACGTCATCTCCGTTTCTTAAGCTGTGCTCCCATTGGTATCACTAGTGTACCTGCTGTTTTTACATCTCGCTCTAGCGCGAGGAAAACGGAGAAAGAACCAAAAGAGAGGGGGGGGGGGGGACCTTCGCTCTCTCTCTCCCTCTTCTACCTCCGCTGCCTCCTCTGCGACCTCCCATCTTCATGATAGGCCCGAGACTGGTGCTCTCTGAAACTGGCGAGATCGGAGTCGAGCAGGGAAGGAGGAGGCTCGGCGGCGGCGTTCGCTGGGTCGTGGGCAGCAGCGTTCGCAGCAGCAGCAGGAGCAGCACCGGCGGCAGCACCGGCAGCAGCAGCAGCAGCACCGGAGGCAGCACCGCCGCCTTTCTTCTTCCCTCCGCGATACTCAAACCCGACCCCCGCCCTGTCGAGCCACCGCGGCCCTTCAAACCGGCCGTCGTCGCCAGGTTGAGCAGCGGCGGCAGCGGCAGCGGCAGCGGCAGCGGCAGCAGCATTTTCTCCTCCTCCGAGTCCACCCCCCGCGGCGGCGGCGGCGGCAGCGGCTGCTTCCGCGGCCCGACGCCGCATGACGGCCTCCCACCCGCTGCCCCTCGTCGCCTCGCCCCCTCGGGCCCGGGCCAGCTTCTCCTCGAGGTCCGCGCGGGTCATCCCAGGCACGTAGGCGGCGAGCTCCGCCTCCAGGGCCGCGAGGCGAGCGGAGAGGTACGGGGTGACGGCGGCGGCGTCTCCTTCCTCTTCCGCCTTGGCCACCTTCGCCGCGGCCTCGGCGTCCTCGGCCCGGATGGGGGCGTGCGGCTTGCACCCTGCGGTCCGGGCCGCGTTGACGAGCTCCGGGATCAGCCCGGGAGGGAGGTCGAAGGCGTCGATGGCTGGAGGGGGCCTTTGGTGGGGTTGGAACCGCTGGTGTCGCTGGTCTCGACCTCCGCCGCCGCCTCCAGCTCTCGCGTCGTCCTGCTCCTCCTCCTGAGGGTGCGCGTGATCATCCCAGTGCCTCTCCCCCGCTCTCGAGGCCTCCACCAAGGCCTCGTGCAGCCTGAAATCGAAGTAGCTCGCCCCTTCCCCGCCCTCCAAAAACTCGTAGGCCTCGCTGCCCCGCTGCTGCTCCCTCGTGTACTCGACGAATGCCGGGCCGTTGCGGGCTGCGAAGAGCGCGAGCGTGTCTATCCTCCGCTGCAGGTCAGGGTCTGGGGGCGCTGGCACCGGTGGCGGAGCCGGGGCTCCGACGCGGGGCCACATCGTGACGAAGCTGGCGAGCCAGCGACAGAGAGAGATCGAGAGAGAGAGAGCGAGATCGAGAGCCGGGATTGTGGTCGATTTCCGCCGCACTTCGCGAGCACAGATTTGGCGGGCGAAAAAGAAGAAAAAAAGCAGAGAGCAGCAATCTCTCGTCGCCAAAAACAACACTCACTATGACCCGGAACCTCGTGGCCGCCCTGGCCAGGCGAGCGAGGAGCTCGCACCTGAGCGTCATGCCCACGCGCGGTGGCGGCGGAGGCCCCGTGGCGCTGAACAAGCCCGCGGCGAAGGAGGTAAGTTGAACAAGGGTGAGGGAGAGCGATTGAAAGCGTTTTCGACTCTTTTTGGGCGAGGGTCGACTTCTTCTTCTGTTTTGTTCGCCTTGAGCAGGGCGGTTGCGCGATGCGCAACCGCCCAGCGCAGCGAGAGGAGAGCATGATCGCGCTCTCCTCTCGTGAAGAGAGAAAAGCGAAAACAGAGGGAGAGAACAGAGTCAAGAGAAGAGCAAGCGCGAAAGGGGCGTCCTCGTTTCGGCCGCCATCGGCCGTTTCTTTTTTCTTTTTCGACCCTTGGCCTCTTCAACCTCGACCGGGAAAAAAAACTCACAACTCCCTTCGAAAAAAAAAACAAAAACGAAAAAAACCAAATCTCCGAACCTCCTACCAGCTCGCCCCCGAGGACGAGCTCAACTGGGACGATGGCACCGCCAACCCCGAATACTGCGTCGACAGGTGGGACGACGTCGGGAAGTACCAAGCATTAAAGTGGCTGCTGGGCGGGCTCGGCGTCTTTGGCGGCGCGCTGACGCTGGCCTCGGTGCTGGACAAGAGGTCGGAGATCCCGTTCACGCCCAGGGAGTACCCTTTTGATTCGCTCAAGAAGGAGCTTAACGGGAGCAAAGGTGTTGGTCCCAGGGATTGATTTGATGGCTTTTTTTTTTGATGGCGGGGCTCGTGTCTTTCTTTTTACATTTTTTAGAGTTCTTTTGGTTTTTTTTAAATGTGTCACTATCGTTTTCTCTCTTTGGCCGCCCTGTGGTCCTTTTTCATTCCTTGGTTTGTATGGTTATTGTATCTATTTCTTCGCGCCCGCGCGAAGAAGCGAACATGGACGTAAAAGCATCAGAAAAAGAAGATGAAAGAAAAACAAAAAGGATACAAAAAGAGGGCGGGGGGAAAAAAACCTTTTTCTCGCTTCTATCGGCTATGCAGCAGCATCCGCGCCGGCTCCGACAGCAGCGCCCCGACCGCGGCGGCAAACTTGGCGAGGCCGGCGCCGTCCACGACGCGGTGGTCTGCTCCCCAGCTCATCGGGAGGCTTGCGACGGCGGAGAGGGAGGGGGAGGGAGCGGGGCGAGCAGTAGTTTTTTTGTCCCCGGAGGCAGCAGCGGCCCCGTGTTTCTTGCCTCTGCCGCTGCTGCTGCTGCTGCCTCCTCCTCCCCTCGCTTCGTCGCCTCCGCCTCCGCCCCCTTCCCCCTCGCCCTCGTCCACCAGCACCAGCCTCGGCCTCACCCTCCCCAGCGCGACGATCGCAGCCTGCGGCGGGTGCACCAGCGGCGTCGCCCAGGCCCCCCCGAGAGACCCGATGTTGGACACCGTCAGCGTCGCCCCGGACAGGTCGGCCTCGGGCAGCAGCCCGGACGGCGACAGTAGCCCCTGCTGCAGCCTCGCGAGCTCTGCGGCGACCCCCGCGACGCTCAGGTCCTGCACGCGCCTCACGACGGGCACGACGAGGCCCCTCTGGGTGTCGATCGCGACGCCGATGTTGTGGTCGGCGTGGAGCACGAGCGCGTCCCGGGCCTCGGAGAGCGACGCGTTGACGGCCGCGTGCGCGCCGTCGGACGACGCCAGCGCCAGCGAGATCGCCTTGATGACGAAAGGGAGCAGCGTCAGCTTCGCCCCTCGCAGCTTCGGGTCGTTTGCCAGGGCCCTGCGGGCCTCGATCAGCCTGTCCACGGGGTACTCGTCCATGAAGTGAAAGTGCGGCACGGACAGCGAGGCGGTCATCGCGGAGACCATCGCGCGGCGGTAGCCGCGGAGGGGGAGGACGACGTCGCCGTCGCCGAGGACGACGTTCCCGGAGGCGGAGGTGGCGAGGGGAGCTTTCCTCGCCGGCTCGGGCCTTGACGAAGAGGTCGTCGAGGCCGGGGGAGAAGCAGAAGCAGCAGCAGGAGGAGAAGAAGAAGAAGCAACAGCGGCAGCGGCCATGTCGACGTCCTCCTTCAGCACTCGGCCCGCGGGTCCCGTGCCCTGGATCGAAGACAGGGAGAGCCCGAGCTCCCTGGCGATTCGCCTGACGGCAGGAGAGGCCAAGGAGACCGCGTTAGGAGGAGAGGAAGAGCCGGAAAGAGGGGACGAAGAAGCGGAAGGAGGGGACGAAGAAGCGGAAAGAGGGGAGGAAGAAGCGGAAAGAGGGGAGGAAGAACCGGACGAGGGAGACGCAGGCGAGACGTTTCCGGCCTCGGCGCCTCCGGTTTCTCCTTCCCCTTCTCCTTCTCCTTCTTCTTCCTCCACCCTCAGCTCGCAGAGCGTCGCCCCGACCTCGACCATGTCCCCCTCGCTGCAGCACAGCCTCTCCACGACCCCGGAGAACCTCGACGTGATTTCCACCGCGGCCTTGTCCGACTGCACGTCGCAGAGCGGGCCAAACTCCTCGACGCGGTCGCCGACGGCGACCCTCCATGAGACGATCTCGACCTCCTTGAGCCCTTCGCCGGTCTGGGCCAGGGGGATGGGGACGAGTCTCGAGCTCGCGCTGCTGCTGCTGCTGCTGCCTTTTTCGGAAGAAGGGGGAGCGTCGTCCTGGAGGGAGCGGGCGGCGTCCGCGGCGAAGGGGCGGCGAGGGGGGGTGCGGAGGCGGAGGTTGGGAAGAGGGGGAGGGGGCGAGGGAAGCGCGCTCGGCGGGAAGGAGGCACCGCCGCTGAGTCGACGGCGAACGAGGTTGGGTGCCGACGAGAAAGCCCTCGCGGCGTTGTCTCCTCCTCCTCCTCCTCCCGTCGGCGAGGAGCTCCGCAGCGTGGAGGCGGCCTCCTCGCCGCCTCCACGCGGCGCCCTGTCCCCCGCTGCGCAGCACGCAAGAGTGCGAGACGGCCACGAACGGAGGAGCAGGAGCTTGGAGGTTGATGACGACGATGCGCCTCGGTGTTCGACGAGAGCCGCTCGGAGAAGAGGAAACATCGCTCAAAGAAGAGGGCTTTCACTCTGGCCTTTCGCTCCTTCTCTGTCTCTCTCGATGCCTCGAGCCGTGTCGAGCGAGAGGAGAGCAGGGGAACGTGCTGGAAGCGGAACCTTTGACGCTTGGTCGTCCTAGTTCTACAGGCGAGGGCGAGAAGACGTGGAAAAAAAACTAAAAAAAAAAAAAAAAGTCGATGATTTTTTTTTTTCGATTCGATTTCTTTTCTTCTTCTTTTCCCTCCTTCCTCTCCCCACTCCGAGAGGTTTGAGAGGAAGCAACACTGCCGATCACCTCTCTCCCTCTCTCTCCCTCCCTCTCCCTCCCTCTTCTTTCGCTCTCACCAGCCCGCTGCGTCGTCGTCGTCGTCTCTTTCCTCGACGAAGACGACGACCACGGCAGCGACGGCTCCGCATTCACAGCACGAGAGCGGGGCAGAGAGTCCTGCTCGCTAGACTCGACCGATGCCGGGCGAGAGATTCTCCCGATCGTCGTTGCAGCATCGTGAATCAATGCTCTCTCCGGCCTTTCTGCTCCGTCGGGGCTCCTCGCGGGCGAGGACCCTGTCCGTCCTCGCGTCGTCCAGGACTTCGAACGTGTCGCCGGCGCTCAGGAGCAGCACAAGTGCAATATTTTCCATCGAAAACAAGAGGCTCGCCCCGCCGTCTTTTTTTATCGCTCGCTTTCAAGGTCGGTCGTTTGCCGCCGCCGCTCGCTCGACGTCGACATCGACCTCGTCCTCTTCCGAAGACGGAGACGGCCTACAGCGTCGGCGAAGAACCTCCTCCTCCTCCTCTGCTTCGTCGTCTTCGTCGTCTTCGTCGTCTTCGTCGTCTCCATCTGCTCGCTACAGCCCCGTCAAGGTCGACGAAGAAACAAGGCTCCACTGGCAGCACCTCCTGTCCGACCTCCGCCGCCCCTCGGCAGCCCGCCTCGCCCGGAACCTCGACCTCGACTTCGTTTTGGGGCTGAACGGCGCTGCCTTCTCGGCCCCTCCGCTGGCCCGCTTCTTCGCCGCCATCAAGCAGCAGCACCCGACCAAGATCGCGCTCGTGCGCGTGGGCGAGTTCTACGAGTGCATCGGCGCCGACGCGGTCTTGCTCGTGGAGCACGCCGCCTTGAACCCTATGGGCACGGGCGCGAACACAATGCCCCGCGCGGGATGCCCGGCCTCCAACCTCAAGAGGACGCTGGATGACTTGGTCAGGGGCGCAGCTCTGAGCGTCGTGGTCGCAGAGGAGGCCCCCGAGGCGTACTCGTACGGCACGCGCGCGAGGAAGAAGGAGAGGTACGTCGCCGGCGTCGTCACCCCGGCGCAGCCTCACTACCTCGTCGTCAACAGCCTGGAGAGGAGCAGAAGGTCTTGTTCTCCTGCCGCCGCCCGCTCTTCTTCGTCTTCCCTCCACGACGACGAGGACGGTACCATCGGCGCAGGAACCATTAACGACGACGACGACGACACGATCGACGCGACCCCTCCGATCCTGGGCGTCTCCGCCGTCGCCTCGGCCTCGGGCTTCACCGTCGTCGAGGTCGACGTCGAGATGCGGCGCTTCTCTGTGTTTCGGGGCCTCACCGAGGACGCCGTCTCCGCCCGGCTCTTCTCCGGGGGGCTCTCTCCGCCTCTGTACCTGCACTCGCCGGACGACTCGAGCCACCCGGCAAGGTTCGCGGACGCCTCGGCGGAGCAGGAGTGGTCGAAGCGGGTCTCGACGCTGTTCCGACGCGAAGTCGGACTCGTCAAGCGGTACGGCTTTGGCGGCGGTGGCGGCGTCGCCGGGGAGGCTTCGAGTTTGCACCCGAACTCGAGCTCGACCCCGAGCTCTTCTCTCGAGCCCGCAGTCGCCCACCTTTTGTCCGCCGTGCGGCGGGACCTGGGCCTACCCCCCAACGAGCCCTTTGACGAGGTGAGGAAGGGGAGCGGAGCTGCAGAGAACGCGACGACGGGGGAAAGCAGCGGCCCGCAGGTCTACTTGTGCACCGCCTCGCAGCTCGGCATCCACAGGCAGCGCGGCGTGCCCAGCCTGCTGGACGCGCTGCTGCCTTCCGGCAGCTCTTCCTCTTCGAGCTCGAGCCCCTCCTCCTCGTCATTGTCGTCGTCTTTGTCGTCGTCGTCGGCGGCGGCGGCGGCATCGGCTCCTTCCCGCTCCGTGCCCCTGGCCTCGAGGCGCTGGCTCGAGCGCCTGCTCCTGATGCCGCCGACCCCCCGAGTCGCCCTCGACGTCCGGCGCGCTCTCGAGGTGCTCGCCTCTCCCAGCCTCGGCGCCGTCCCCCGCTGGCTCGCCCTCCCGGCCCCGCACGTCGTGCTCAAGCTGCGCAGCGGCGAGGCCTCAGCTGGGTTCTTCCGGGACCTGGTCGCGATGCTCGACGCCGTCGCGGGCGTGACCGCGAGCTGTTGGGCGACGGCCGAGACGACAACGGCGGCAGCGACCGCCCCCGCCGCCATCGCCGAAGCCAGTCGACGAGGAGAGGAGCCCAGCCACCAGCTCTCCGCCCTGGCCCAGGCCCTGCTCTCTCCGACGGCAGAAGAGACGGGGACGCGCCTGAGCCTGCGGGAGCTGGCCGACGCCTGCGAGCGCGCGGTGACGCTGGTGGAGGCGACCGTCGCCGACGTCCGAGGAGGGAGCGGAAGTTTTGGTGAGCTCGACTCTGGAAGCTTGAGGAGGAAAGTCGAGGCCGTCGTCCCTTCTCGCGCCCTCAGGGCCTCCCTGATGGACCTCGTCGACGCCAACGAGGGCGCCTACAGCGGGCAGGTGCACGCCTCGCTCCTGGAGGAAGAGCTCGCCGCCGTCGAGGCCGCCCGGGGCCGCGTCGCGAGCGCCGCCGCCGAGCTCGTCTCCGTGGTCTCCGAGAGGGCGGCGGCGAAGAAGAGGAGCGTTTCGTCTTCTTCAACGAGGGCTGCCCCTGCCTCCCCAAAGGAGCCCGAGGTCGTCTTTGACGCCGTCAACAACGCCGTGTGGGTGCGGATGCCTCGCGGCGGCGGCGGCGGGAGTGTCCGCATCGGAGCCTCTGCCGCCGCCGGCGAGGCCGGCGACGTCGCCTCCTCTTCTTCCTCCTCCTCCCCTTCTTCCTCCTCCTCCTCTTCTCCCTCCAAACCCATCATCCACCCGCTCGACCGCTACGGCAGGCGCGTCGCCGACCGCTGGTCCTCTGCCGAGCTCGAGGAGGCGCTGGACTCGTACCGGAGGCGCTGCGTCGCGGCGCGATCGGCGGTGCGCGGCGCGCTGCGGGCGCTGGCGAGGGAGCTCGCCGACGGCAGCGCCGGCGCGGGCGGAGGCGAGAACGGAAGCGGCCGAGCCTCGTCCTCCTCCGTCTCGACGATGGCCGGGCTCGTCTCGGCGGCGACCTTTTCGACGATCGGCTGCGCCCTAGACGCGCACGCGCGCGAGGCCGCCGCGCGGGGGTGGGGCCTGCCCAGGCTCGTTGGGGTCGGAGGCGAAAAAGGAGGAAACAGCGGCAGCGGCGGCGGCGGTGGCGACGACGACGGCGGGAAAAACCCTCGCCGATCCGCAATCGCCATCACCGACTTCTGGCCCTACTGGAAGGAGCGCCGCGACTCCGAGGCCAACTCCATCGACCTGCGCTCCATGGCGCTGCTGACGGGGCCCAACATGGCCGGCAAGTCCACGGTCCTGCGCTCGGTCGCGGCGTGCTCGCTGCTCGCGTCGTGCGGGCTGCGCGCGCCCTGCGCTGCGGCCTCGGTCCCGCCGCTGGACGCGATCGTGCTGCGGGCCTTCGCCGCCGACGCGCCGTCCGCGGGCCGGTCGTCGTTCGCCGTCGAGATGGACGAGACGAGGCACGTGCTGGCCGCCGCGAGCTCGAGCTCGAGCTCCCTGATCCTGGTCGACGAGCTGGGCAAGGGCACCGAGCCGGCCGCGGGCGCCGCCGTCGCCGGCGCGGTGCTCGAGAGCCTGGCCCGCGAGAGGGGCTGCCTGGGCCTCTTCGCGACGCACCTGCACGAGCTCCTGGAGCTGCCGCTGGAGGGGTTCGGCGGCGGCGAAGAGAGCGGCGGGGGAGGAGGAGCGGGCGGACGACGGCGGCGGCAGCAGCAGCAGCAGCAGCAGCAGCAGCGCTTCTGCATGACGACGAGGCTCGACCCGCGCTCGGGCGCCAAGGCGCCGGCCTGGAGGCTCGCCGAGGGGGACTCGACGGAGAGCCTCGCCATCGAGGTCGCCGCCGAGGCCCGAGTGGACCCGCGCGTCGTCTCGAGGGCCGCGGAGCTGTATGCTGCGCTCTGCGCCGCGAAGGAGGCGTCGGCGAGCGGGAGGAGCAAGGGGGGAGACGAGTTTTTGTCGGTCGCCATCGTCCCTGCCGTCGGCGGCGGCGCCTCCGCCGTCGACGCCTCGGTCGCGCCGAGAGCCGAAGAGGGCGTCGTCGGTCTGTCGAGCAGAGCTTCGACTCGCTCTCCTTCTGCTGCTGCTGCTTCGGCCCCTCCGCTGTTCTCCCTCGAGGACGCCGCAGCGGTGCTCTCTTCGGCCGCCGAGGCCGTGCTGAAGCAGCAGCAGTCGGTGACGCCGCCGCCGCCGCTGCCGTCGCCGTCGTCCCCTCGAACCGCTTTCTTTCAAGCCCCTCCCCCGGCGGCCTCCCTCGTCCGGGCCGGCTGGTCTCCTCCGCCCGCCGTCGTGGGACGCTCCTGCGTCTACGTCGTGCGCCGCTTCGACGGCTACTTCTACTGCGGCGAGAGCGACGACCTCGTGGCCAGGCTGGCGTCGCACCGCTCGCGGCCGCCCGTCGCCGGGGGGAACGCCCTGGAGGCCTGCTTTGTGATCGTTGACGCGAGACAGGGAGGGAAGAGCGCTGCTCGAGCGATAGAGGCTGCGAGCATCAGGAGCATGGCGAGGGCGGGCCTGCCGCTGCTCTCGGAGGCCGACGGGGTTCACAGGAGCGGGTTGGTTGCTGCTGCTGCTGTCGAAGGTGAGTCGGCGGCGGCTTGAGAGCGATGGAAAAAATGTAAAACAGGAACGAACGCCATCATGAGTAAACAGAGCTCTCTCTATATATATCTCTCTTTTCGCTTCCTTTTTGTTTACTTCGTGATCGTTATCCTTGTCGGAGGGGGCTGCGAGAGGGGTGGGAGGCAAAAGCAAGGTGACTCTTTCTCTGCGTTGTGATCAAGCGAACAGGGTTAGGGTTGCAATCGGTCGCCGAGCAAAAGGGGAAAGAAAAAAGAGGTTTTTCTCATCTTGTCTCGTTCTTTTTGTTCATCTCTCACCCTTTCCCGCTCTCTTTCCCCCCCTTTTTCGAGCATTCTACGCAGCGTCACGAGAGTACTTTCCAATCTCTTCCGCGGCCTCCGTCCACCACCTCACGCGCGACGCCTCCTCCTCGTCGCCGCTGCTGGTCTCCGAAGCAGCAGGGGGGGAGGAAGGCGCCAGCACCGCCAGCCGGTCGACGACGGCGAGCAGCGAGTAGCGCTTCAGGATCGGCGCGTGGTACTGTGGCCCCCGCGCGACCCAGTCGTGGACCAGCAGGACGCCGCGGGCGTGGTCGAGGTGCCAGAGGGCCTTGAGCGCGCACGCGACGCGGAAGCGGCCGTCGACGAGCACGACGGTGAAGGCGCCGGTCGAGGAAGGAGAATAGGAGGCGGGGGGGAGCTTGTTGGCCTCGATGGTGTTGCGCTGCTCCTCCTTTCCGGTTCCTTCTCCTTCTGAGAAGCCGCCGGAGAGTGACAGGCGCGTCGACGAGGAGGATCCTTTCTTCTTTGCTGCCTTCTTCGTTGTCGCCGTCGTCGTCGCCGTAAGCGTCACCGCCGCGGCCGCCTCGTCGAGCGCGTCCAGGTATTTCACAAACAGGTTCGGGTCGCTCTCGCCCGTCGGGGTCCCGAATCTTCCCGTCGCGCCCGTGTCGACGCACAAGTAGGTCAGGACGTTGTTCTTGATCCAGAAGTCGACGTCGGCGCTGGCGACCATCTCGTCGCACCAGGACTTCTGGTTCTCGATCGAGACGGCCCTCCGGGCCATCGTCGCGGCCAGCACCGTCGAGGCCCCCGATCCCCATTCGGCGTAGACGCTTCCGCGGGCGTAGTGCTGCAGCGTGAAAAGCTCGGCCGGCGTGAGCAGGGGCGCGCGCACGACGGCGAGGGGGAAGGCGGCGTCGGACTTGGTCTCCTCTGTATCGTGGGCAGAGGCGAGCGCGGCGGCAACGACGGCGGCCTCGGCCGAGGGCAGGGGGCGGCGGCGGCGGGGAGGAAGACGAGAAGAAACAGACGAAGAGGGAAGAGACGAGAGGCGCGGCGGCAGCTCTTCCGCCGCCTCGGCGTACGAGGGCGGCGGCTGCGGCCCCCTCGACGACCCCCAGGCGGCGACGGCGACGGCGACGAGGGCGAGCAGCGTGAGCGCGAGGGCGAGGGTCGAGCGGGCGCGGCGGCCGTTGCGGTTCTTGATGAGCTGGGGCGCCGCCGCCGCCGACACCGGAAGCGAAGAGGAAGAGACGAAGGGCTGAATGAACACCTTGGCTCCCTTTTCGTGGTCGATCCCTGCGGCACCCAGAGAGGCCGAGTGCTGCTTGCTGAACATGCTCGAGGGGGGAGGGGAAGGAGAGAAGAGAGGGAGGAGGCGAGGCCTTTTTTCCGCTCTTCGAGGACGAAAAGAGAAAAAAACCAAGAGTGTTTTTCTTTCTTCTTCTTCTTCTTCTTCTTCTTCTTCACTCTCGCTCTCACAATTTCTTTTTCTTTTTCACGGCTGCGCCTCCTTGCAGGAACTCCTCCTTCTCCGAAGACCGCGCGCCTCCTCCTCCAACACCAAGGTGAAATTGTTCGCGCAAAGGCGGGACGTTCTTCTCTTGTGGGCTCGCCCGCTCGCTGCCGTCGTTGTCGTTGTCGTCGTCCGAGGCGGCGCTGCTGCTGCGGCTGCTGCTTCGTCTCTCTCTCAACCGCCCCTGGGATTTTCGCATTCTCGTCGCCGGCGGGCTCGTTTCCTTACTCTTCTCAACCAAGCTGTTGCTCTGAACTCCTTGCGGGATCTCTTTCGTCCCGAGAGGGAAGCTCCGAGGCGGAGGAAGAGGAGAGGGAGAGCCGGAGAGAGGTCGAGGTCGAGAGGTCGAGAGGTCGAGGTCGAGGAGGCTCACTCTATCTTCTTTCTTCATCTCCTCCATCCCTCATCTCTCTCGCCCCCCCCCCACCCCTCAAATACAACAGCACTATCTTCAACCATGAAGGTAAGGGCGCGGGAGCGCAAAAGAGGACCGGTTGGAGGTGATCGAGGCGGGGGAAGAGCTGGGGAAAAGAGCACGAGCGAACACTTTGTCGTTTTTCGCCGTCAACAGCAGAACCAGCAAGAAGAGCAACCACCGCCGGCAACTCACTCTTTTCTTCCTCCGCTGCTCTCAAAAATTTCTACAAAACCTCTCAAAAACTCCCAGCGCTCCTCTCCATCCACCGCGCTGGCCCTCGTGGCGACAGCTGCAGCTCTCCTGCTCGTCAGCGGGATCGCCTCCGCCTCCGCGGCGTCCTCTTCTGACTCTGCCGCCTACAACCGGGACAAGCCCGCGTCGCTCGCGACGTCCAAAAACGGCAACGCCTTTTTCGCGTTCGGCCCGCCGGCTCTGACCGGGATCGCTGCTGCGGCTCTGTCGGCGCCCAAAGACACCGTGACGGGTAACTGCACGATGGGAGAGGGGAAAAGAGAGAGAGAGAGAGAGAGACTGGGGGAAAAGAGAGAGAGAAAGGGACAAGGGCGACGAGCAGCAAGAAGATGAAAGAGGAAGACGACGACCCTCACTCAAAAAATGGCAACAACTCAAAAAAACCACAAAAAGGCGCGCTCGTGGACAAGGTTGACACGATCCTGTCCGCAAAGTACGACCCGGAGACGGTCGCGGCATGGAGGCGTCTGGTGACGGGAAAGGTAAGATGAGAAGGAGGTGAACAGAAGGGATGCACGCAAGTTTTTTCATTGTTTCGGTTTTTTTTCTCTCGGAGCGCGACGAGCGTGGGTGCGCGAGCCGGGAGAGAGTGCGCCAAGGGCCACTGCAGTAGAAGGGCGAGTGCGCGCGCTTCCTTGTCCGTCTCTCTCCTCCTTTTCTTGCCTCTATCCCACCCAGAGAGGCGAATGAGGCGAGGGAGCGAAGCTGAACGCGTCTTCTCGATGCCTCCTGAGAAGTTTCTTCGATTTTCATTTTTGCTCGACTTTGATCCCTCCCTCCCCCGCCGCCGACGACAAAAACAACTCAAAACCCTCCAACAATCAGGGCGCCATCGACGCCGTCGCCGGCCCTGCCCTCTCTGGAGAAATCCAGTGCTTCGTGGGGCCCGCGGGAACGGTCGTCGGGCTGCGCTACGGGTCGGCGCAGGTAAACTGAGAGAGAATGGTTTTTGAGTTTTGTGGGTATTTTTGTTTTTGAGTTTTGAGTTTTCTGAGTGTTGAGTTTCGACCTCTTCGAGTTTGAAGGAGAAGAAGAAAGACTTTCCCGTCCCCTCCCCGCGCTCACCCTCTTCGACTCAACACGCCCACCACGAATAACGAACCAACAATCAACCAGGTCTGCGAGACTAGCGACAACGTCGTCGACATCAAGATCGGAACGGGCTTCGTCTCCAACGTCAAGGTCATCCTCTCGACGCCAAACGCAACTATTGGCGGTCTCGAGTTTGTCGTCACCAACGGCAAAAAGTCGATGTCGACCTTTTGCGGCCGCGCGCTGGGGCTCTCCGCCTGGATCGGGAAGCCCGGAAAGGCCGTCGGGGCCATCGGCGGGACCTGCTCGGCGCCCACGACGGCCGCGACGCGCCGCCGCGGGCGCTCGATTCTGGAGGAAGCGGCGACGCCGCAGCAGCAGCCCGAGGTCCAAGCCGCCGCTGCTGGCGCTCCTTCTTCGTCGCCCGAGGTCCAAGCCTCCGCCGCCGCCGGCGCAGCTCCTTCCTCTTCGTCACCGGCCGCGCCTCTGCCGCTCCCTCCTCTCCCTCCTCCGCCACGCCACTCTGCCGAAGAGCACCACCCCAGACAGCCTCCTCCGCCTCGCCAGGCCCGCCAGCATCAAGGGGTCGAGGAAGCTGCTTCGTCGCCTGCTCCTGCTTTAGCTGCTGCCGCCGTCGCTGCGCCGCATCCGTCGCTCTCGCGCCGCAAGCTCGCGCAAGCTCCGAACAACGGCACGACGGGGGGGCTGAGCGCTGGCACGCTGCAAGTCGTGCTGGTGCCTGCGCTGCCGGGCGAGAACCACAGCGGCGCTTATGGGAGCGGGACAACCTTTGGAGGGTGAAGAAAGAGGAACGAGTTTTTTCTTTCTGTTTTAAAAAAAGGACAAAAGGCACTCGCAGCAACCACGCCGCCCGGAGCGAGAGGAGAAAGAAAGAGAAAAAGAAACAAACGTTTTCTTATCGAGCTTTTGGAGGAGCGATGACGCGCGATGCTGATTCTCTGAGGCGTTTTCTCAACTGTGGACCAGAAGTGTGAACGAGGAGACGGAAGAAAGGAAAGAACGAAAAGCGTTCTTTTTTGTTTTTCAAGAGAGAAAATGTTTCGGTGGAGAGAGAGAGAGATTCTGCTCTTTTCTCTTTTACTCCCTCTCCCTCCTCTTCGCCACCCTCGCCGCGACCAAGCCGTCGAAAGCCGTCTGCAGCGTGTGGAGGATAATCATCGGGATCGAGGCTGTCGCGGCGGGGGTCGAAGAGGAAAGAGAAGAGGAAGAAGAGGAGGCGAAGAGCGCCGCGAAGAGCACGGCGACGGCGAGCGCCTTTAGCGAGCAGCAGAGCACGAGCGCGACCCGCGCCCCGAAGAGCGCCTGCTCCTGCCGCCCCGCGTCTCCGACACTTTTTGTTCTGCAGCCGCTGCCGCCGCCGCCGCCGCCTCCGCCTCCGCCTTTTTTTTTTTTTTAGG
>Ga0210003_1001490_pt1 | contig 20628 bp, 21 predicted proteins | sample LantaG_FD_182804 | JGI IMG/M metagenome (GOLD analysis project Ga0210003, IMG submission 182804) | Deep subsurface microbial communities from Baltic Sea to uncover new lineages of life (NeLLi) - Landsort_02402 metaG (SPAdes) (version 2) | ecosystem: Environmental > Aquatic > Marine > Oceanic >... | reverse complement strand
AGTAATGAAAAGGAAAAGAGTATGAAGATGCCTAAAAGAATAAACGCTGGTATTAAGTCGCCAGCAGAAGCAGCACAGCGTATGCAAGATGGAGAGGTGTTCTATGCAAAAAGCGGGAGCAGATTAACTTACGATGAACTTGCAGAAGCTAAGTTCGTTTACTCCCTTTATGGAGAAGTAGGTACGCCAATAGCAGGCCTATGGAGTTCAGTTGATGAATGGTTAGTAGCCGTAGAGATGCCTTGGTATGAAGAAGAAGACGCATTTCCCAGACTATGCTGGGTGAGTGACCGTAACCCAGAGGAGGCCCGCCACTCTGCAATAATTATTAGATACATAGCGGGCCATGCTTTCCCGTTTAATGCAGCAGATGGGGGCATAAAATGGAAACTTGCTAAACCATTCAACTCAGAAGAAGCTGCGAAGTATATCCGTTAATCAAATACCTTGGCTTACCTAGATGTAAGTAAGGCCAGTAATGAAAAGGAAAAGAGTATGAAACTTAAAACTGATATCTCAACTAAGAGCCCTAAGCCTAGAGTACCTGCTAAGCCTAGAAGTAAGCTACAAAAGATGCAAGCTCAGTATAACTTTGCTTATAACTTTAGGTTACAGGACTTTCATTCTAGCTGTGTAACTGAGTTCCCTTTAAGTACGAGAACTCTTCAGGCTGTCTATACCTACAATAACGCCATTACTGAACTAAGAGCAGCTATAAGAGTTGACTACCTATATACCTCTAATGAGATTAAGTACTTAAGAGAGCTAAGGATGTGCAAAGGAAAGCTCTCATTAGCCAAGCAGTCGAAAAAATAAATAGGGCAAAAAAGTAAAAAACTATTGACGTTTCAGGGCGTTATGGTACTATAGTTATTCAGTAACAAGGGGAAGCAGATAGTTTCCCTTATAACCTCCCCCAGCTAGCTAAGCTAGTAACCTTAAACAAAAGTGAGACATATTATGCCAGAAGTAAATGAAGCCGTAGGAAATTCAGTAATCACCATCAAAGCCAGTAACCCAAGCGCAGAAGATATGGCTGCTTTTGTAGTTACCGTTCAAGAACAGCTTGGTGCAAGCGTTACAGTAGCAGCTAATACTTTTCAGTTTAAAAAGTCAGTTGATAAAGTAACTGGTGTTGAAACTGTACGTGAACCAGTTGACTTAGCCATTCCTTTCCTTAGCTTAGATGGTTTACAGACTATCTTGAATGCCGGCGGCAAAGGCTTGGAGTTGCTATTCAATGCAGCTAATCAAATCATCCTTGACCAAGCGCGTGAACTTATTAAAGATACAAGCTTAGATTGTGCCAGCTTGCCTTTAGATAAGCTTGCTTGGGATGTTATTGCTAACTTACCTAAAGCCCAACGTGGCGGCGGTGTACCTAAAGAGCTTTGGGATGCCTTTGCTATTAACTACATCGAAGTTATGCAAGAAGCTGCGGGTAAGACTCTTGAGCAAGCAAGCGCAGCGGCTCGTATCTTTACTAACAAGTTGGTTGCTGTACGTTCTAATGAAGCAATCATTAACAAGCTTGTTGGTCAGCTAGCTATCTATGCTGAGTCTACAGAGCAGCTTGAAGTGTTCCAACCTGTTGTTGAGTTCCTATTGAACAAAGCTGAAATGTTCTTACAAGCTGATGATTCAGCCTTACTTGAGTCTCTATAAGCTCTAAGTAGCGGTTACTTATAACTATCCTAGTCACAGTTAATATTGTGGCTAGGTTTTTTTTTATTAAATCTTTTTAGAAGTTTAGAAGGTTTAATAAAGAAGTCTTATAACTAGGAGAGTGTAGAACGATGAGAAAGTATCAGGCTATTTGGGTGCGTTTAAAGTTACACAAGACAGCTACCCTTATAGCTGCACCTAGCTCACACCTAAAGATAATAAGAGCTGTTAAAAAAGAAAAGAATATAGACCTTGCCTATAAGCTTACGTCTATAGAGCAAGGGCTTAAGTTTAAGTTAGCTTTTCACTCAGAAGGAGATAAGCTTAACTTTAGACTTAGCCCTGTAATATCTATGTATAATCTTTAAGGAGATTAACTTTATGAATGCTGTAACTACTATACAAAGTAGCCAAGCTTATGAGATAAGAGAAAAGCTCATGCAATTAGAGCAAGCCTTACTCACTGCTGACCCAGATATGCCTAAGTACTTGCGTACAATTCACCGTCAACTTAAAGACGATGCTGAGCTAGTAACTATCCTTACTGAGGAAGAGTGCTCTATCTTAGTTCGTGGGCTTAAGAAACAGACAGGTACTGAAATAGCTACTAAGGCAGCTACTAAGCCAGCTAAGAAGTCTCTTAAGCTAATAAGCCTTGCTGACTTGTAAGGAGTAAGTTATGACTGCGATGTTTATAGCTCCAAGAGCTTGTAACCTAATTGAAATTACTACAGGAGGGAAGCTTAGTTATGGAGTAGTAATTAGCCTTGATGAATATATACCTATTTGTAATAAGAGCGCTGCTAAGAGAATAAGCAGAGCTAATAGCTTTGGCAAGTACAATAAATTCTCGTTTAGTTGCTTAGAGTCTGCAAACTCTACCTTTAGATGGTTAGGCTTTGCAGAGTACGCAGCTATAGACACGGCTGCTCAGCTAATATGGCTAATTTATGACTAACCCTATCTTGCAGCGTATAGCGGAACTTAAAGCTAAGCAGCTAGTTAGTAAGGAGCCTGCTAAGTTATTTACTTTATCTACGCTTATTATAATTCGTAATAAAGCTAGCAGAGAATGCACAGTAGATTACTCAATTGGCTTAAAGGCTGTACTTGAGTACTTAATACCTGCCAATCATAAGCCTAGCGATGGATGCCCTTTTAACTTAGAGTTAGATAAGTACCCGTTAGCTTTAAATGAAGGCTTTAAGTTACCTTGTACGCTTGCAGGATACGCAAGTTCGGAACTAGCTAGCCTAATAGCTAGGAGTTATACGACTAACACTAAAGATTACCTTGCTGAATATAGTAAGCTAGTTAAGCTTATAGTGTTAACATCTTTTGATTTAGCTGTTAAGGGAATTATATGACACAAGACCTTAGAGCTCTATTAGCAAGAAAGAAAGCAGAGAAAGCTAGTAGTGAGCTCGTTACTGCCAAGCTTGACTTCCTTGATGAGCCAGTAGAACAGAAGGAGAGAGCAGAGATAATAGAATTAGCTGAAGGAGAAATAGACCCAAGGCTTAAGTTACTATCTCATTCAAGCCGCTGCTTACTTCACACCTGTCCACGTAAGTATCAGTTATATAGACTGAACAGTGAGACTATCCTTATGGAAGATGGAAAGGAGAGAGAGCAAGCAGTTACCTTTGCTTATGGTAAGGTAGTTGGCTTAGGTATGCAGTTAGTTTTACAAGGACTTACTGAGGATGAAATATACCTTAAGTGCTTCTTAGAATGGGACACTGATTTACTAGCTGAAAATGACAAGCAGAAGAAGTCTTTCTGGCTAGCTATGTTTGCAGTGCGTAAGTTTATAGCTTTAAGAGCAGATGGCTTCTTAGAAAACTATGGGCTTGTATACTATCAAGACTTGCCAGCCATAGAGTTAAGCTTCCAAGTTACTTTACCTAATGGCTTTAAGTACAGAGGCTTCATTGACGCTGTATTGCAGCATAGATTAACTAAGGAGATTATGGTATTAGAGGCTAAGACTTCTAGCGGGGCAGCTAATAGCGCAGCTTATAAGAATTCAGGTCAAGCATTAGGTTACTCTGTAGTACTTGATATCTTATTTCCTGAGTTAAGTTCTTACTCTGTACTTTACTTGGTGTATGAAACTAAGTCTAAAGAGTATGTTGAACTGCCCTTTAAGAAGTCATTGCTTCAGCGAGCTTTATGGTTACAAGAGCTTTTAATAGACACTAAGATAATAGAGATGTTTGAGCTTTACGATACTTATCCTATGCACGGTGAGTCTTGTAATCATTTCTTTAGGGACTGCGAGTACTTATCCCTATGCACACTAGATACTGATAAGCTGACTAAGCCTTGGACAACTAAGTTGCAAAGGGAATTAGAAGAGTCAGATAGTAAGTATCAATTTAATGTAAGCTTTGAAGAGCTGCTTGAGTCGCAACTTAGTAAAGGCAACTTACCTGAGGAAAGTGAAGATGATAGATTGTAAGGAGTACGAAGAAGGTATTCTCTTAGAAGAGTTTACTGCTATGCACAGAGGCTCTATGGAAAAGGCAGTGCTACTGCCCCCTTTAGCTTCAGAGCCTTTTAGTTGTAAGGACTATAACCCTGAAGTTACTATTAGCACAAGCTTAAGTGGAGCTATAACTTTACACTACCAAGAGCTAATAGTTATAACTAAATCTCCTAAGCCTAAGGAAGGAGCTATACTATTTACTTTCCTTAATAAGGAAGATGGTACAGAAGATGAGTATTGGCTACCTAAGAGGCTATGCTCTAACCTTAATGAAGCTGAGCGCACTATACGTGTTTGGGATGTGTTCCTAAAGAGCAAGACTCCTGAACTATTAGCTTACACTCATATGATTCACGACTGTGATGATGAAGAAGGAAGATAACTTATGGTACTCTTAGCAGCGATATTTGACTTAGGTATGTTTATTATAGTGCTATTTTTGGCTTTCTTAGCTATACTAACTGTACTAGAAATAGTATGCCATCACGTAGTATTGCCTGTAGTTAAGAAAGCTGGGCTTAGTAAGCCAGCAGTTAGCCCCCCAAGAAGGAGACGTACAGATGGCAAATCTTAGTAGCCTAAAGGCAAGTGGTACTCATAGAGCTATCTTATTCGGAGGGCCGAAAGCTGGTAAGACTTTATTAGCTGGTAAGTTAGCTGAGCACTTTAAGTTAATATGGGTGGATATGGAGAACGGACACGAAACTTTGTTCCAGTTACCTGAAGCCTGGCAGAATAACATTGAGTTAATAGCTTTAAGAGATACCCGCTCTTATCCTATAGCTATAGAGACTGTGCTTAAGATGGTTAAAGGCCCAGTAGCTATATGTGAAGCTCATGGTAAAGTAAGCTGTATGATATGTAAGAAGGAAGCTGCGCCTGTAGTGGATGTAGATTTGAACTCTTTGCGCTCAGACACTATAGTAGTCTTTGACTCTTTAACTCAGTTAACAAGTAGTGCTATAGCTAACATGACTAAGGGCAAGCCGGATGATTATAAGCTTGTAACGGATGATTGGGGTAACTTAGGTAAGCTATTAGATATCTTCTTATCTCACCTTCAGCAGGCTAACTATAACGTAGTTGTTATCTCTCATGAAACTGAGATAGAAACTGAAGGTAAGAAGAAGCAGCTAGTTCCTGTAGGCGGAACACGTAACTACTCTCGTAATGTAGCTAAGTTCTTCGATCATGTTATCTATGTAGAAAGAAAGAATAAGAAGCACATGGTATCTTCTTCTACCACTGGCTCTTCTACTATCTTAACTGGTTCTCGGTCTAACATAGCTATGGAATTAGAAGCAGAGGCTTCTTTACTACAGATATTCAGACCTGACTTATACGTGTCCACTGCTGTAGCTAAAGCTCCTATAACTAGCGGAGCTAAAGCTAACAGTATACTTGAGAGACTTAAAGCCAAGTAACTTGTACCTTAACTTAGATATGCTAGTATGCCGTAAAAATACTATTTGACATTAAAGTAGTATGTAGTATACTGGCTATCTCAAGTGGGAAAACTTATACCTTACCTAATAAGTAGTCTCACTTGAGCTAGCCCAGCTAGTAACTTAATACCTTAGCAGTTTAATAACTTAACTTAATATACAGGATATACTATAATGACTACAAATAATAACGTGAACATTGATGCCCTTCTTGACGGTACTTTAGATGATCTAGCGGATATGCCTTCTAACGTACCTTATCCAGCAGGTGCTCACCAAGTCTTAGCTTCTTTTGAGCTTAAAGAGATCGGCGGTAAGTCAGCGGTAGAGCTTAGCTTTGTTTATGTTGAAGTACTTGACCTTAACGATGCCAATGATGTAGCTCCTAAAGCTGGTGATACTTCAAGTACGTTATTCTTCTTAGACTCAGACTACGGTCAAGGAGCCTTTAAGAAAGCAGCAGCAGCCTTCTCTGAGTTAGGCTTTGCCTCTAACCGTGAGCTGATTGAAGGAGTTAAGAGCATCGAGTGTGCTATTACTTCTACTGTTCGTGAAGACAAGCGTGACCCTGCTAACATTAAGCATCATTTGAGCCTTAAAGAGATTCAAATGATTTAGTTTTAGTTACAATACTACTAGGCTACTCTTTCTTAACCGTTAGAGTAGCCTTTTTTGGTATAACGATACAGGGAAACTTGAAGGTATGAACACACAGTTAACAGCTCATATAGCAGCCTTGAAAGCTAAGAGAGCAGCAGGCGTAGCTATAGATAAGACTTCAGATGATGCTATTATATTCTGGGGAACTTCACAAGATAAAGTGTACTTAACTTATCTTAAGCCTTGTGTAGGAGGAGTAACTACCTTCTTAAGAACTGATGAGATATCTAACTTAACAACACTTAAGATAGTTTGTGGACAGAAGAAAACAAACAGAGTTATATCTACATCTATACCTTTACTAAGATTGCTACTTAGCTGGGATAAGAAGAAAGCCCCTAGCTTAGCTGATTATGCTGGCTCTTTCTTCTCCATACCTACTATGGATAACTCAGCTAGAATAGAGATAGTATTCATCCAGCCTCTTAAGCAGATAGCTACCGTATCCTATGGCAGGTTCATGGCTACCCGCTTAATAACTAAGCTAACAAAGCCTGAACTATGGTTTACGCCAACTAAGTTCACTGGCTTTACTATGATTAAGCCTGAGAATGAAGCCTCTCTATTTAGTACCTTCTCTCAAGCTAACCTTATTTGCATAGACGTAGAAACTTTACGTGACTATGCGCAGATTAAATGCTTATCTTATACTGCCTTTTATTTAGATAATGCACTAGGACAATGGACTTCTACTTCAGTTGAGTTAGCTTTAGATAGTGAGTACGCTTTAGCTATTATGCGCAAGTGGAATGCTAAGCTTACAGCTCCTAAGATAATGCAGAACGGTAAGTATGATATAGCTTACTTTGCTCGCTACTCAGCTCCTGTTTATAACTACCTATATGATACAGCTCATTTGTTTCATTGCTGGTATAGTGAGTTACCTAAAGACTTAGGCTTCTTAAACGCCTTCTTCATTAGAGAAGCTGTGTACTGGAAAGACTTAGCAGATACCAATGACTTACATGAGTACTATCGCTATAACTGCCTAGATACTTGGGGTACTGGTAACTGCTTCTTAGCTATGATATTAGCTGCACCAGAGTACGCAATTAATAATTACTTACTTGAGTTTCCTTTAGTGTTCCCTTGTCACCTTAGTGAGATGACTGGTATAGCTAGAGATATGACTAAGCTATCAGCAGCTAAAGCTTTACAAGCTGACATAATTAAGAAAGCCTCTGCATCTTTAGATGTTATATTAGGCGTACCTGTAGGTACTAGCTTTAATGTTAACAGTCCTATACAGATGAAGGCCTTACTAAGAATCTTAGGCTGTGCAGACTTAGCCAGTGCAGATGAGAAGAGCTTAAAGAAGGCTAGATTCCGTCACCCTTTTAATGCTAGGATTATTAACTTAGTTATTACAGTACGCAAGGCTAGGAAGTTAGTATCTACTTATCTAACAGAAGGTAAAGAGTTTACTGTTATGGAACCTAGAGAAGGTAAGCAGCCTTCCCCAAGGATACTGTACTCTCTTAATCCTCACGGTACGGATACTTCAAGACTAGCTTCTAGAGAGCACGCATTTTGGTGTGGCTTGAATGTACAGAACATACCTAGAGGGCCAGCAGTTAAGCAGACACTTAAAGCAGACCCAGGTTTTTACTTCTGTGAAGTAGACTTAGAGCAAGCAGAGTCAAGAGATACAGGTTACATATCAGGAGATGAAGCTCTAATACATAACGTAGAGTTTAGTCCTGACTTCCATTGTGCTAACGCTGCTGCCTTCTTTGGTAAGTCCTTTGAAGAGTTATTTGACGTAGCTACTGGTAAGGTGCTAGATAAGGCTTTACGTCAACTAGCTAAGCCAGTTAACCATGGCGCTAACTATAACATGGGAGCCTACGTACTCATTGATACGATGGGAGAAGAGAATATCCTATTGGCTAAAGCCTTACTTAACTTACCTAGGCGTTGGTCTTACTTAGAAGTGGCTAGTTATTTATTAGAGCAGTTTCATAAAGCTTATCCAAACATTAAGAAAGTATTTTACGCAGGCGTAATTGAAGAAATAACATTAACTAAGAAGCTATCAAGCAAAGCTATACATTGGGATTGGGCAGCAGGTAAAGAGTTTAAAGCTAACCCAACAGAGTTAAGAGAAGAAGCTGTAAAGTTATACGCAGAGTATGCAGGCAAGGCATGGGTAAGATATTGCTTCGGCAATCCCAATGATTCCAAGTCAGCCTTAAATGCTTACGTTGCTCATTCCCCTCAAAGTCTTAATGCTCAGACTCTAAACAAAGCATATATGTCAGTATTTCGTGACGTAGCTATCAACCCACAGCATAGGGCTAATATCAAGCTCAATGCACAGATACATGATAGCATACTATTCCAGTATAGAATAGGTCACTCTTATTTGATAGACATGATAGTAGAACGGATGGAAGTTCCAGTTACTATCAAAGCTTATGACGACAAGATAAGAACATTCATAGTACCTGCCGGAGCCAAGAGCGGTAAACACCTAGCTAAAGGTTACGCAGAGTACTGGTCAGAGAATGAATAAGAGAGGGAATAGATGGGCGTATGATAGATACTAATGAACCTATTGATTTTATAGCTAAGTATATTAAGTATACGCAACAGACTGAGTGCCCTACCTTCTTCCATAGATGGACAGCTGTTACAGCGCTGTCTGCTTTCTTAGGAAGGAACGTACACTTTAATCATGGGCACTTTAAGATACACTCTAACCTGTACGTAATGCTTATAGGAAGTCCTGGAACTAAGAAGTCTAGTGCTATTAAGATTGGCTCTATGCTTCTTAAGCAGGCAGGCTATAGAACATTCGCAGCTAAGAAGACAAGACAAGAGAAGTTCTTGTGTGACTTAGCAGAGCAATCAACACTTAAAGATATAGCGGGAGGTGGAGAGCAGTACTCTGATATCCTAGATAGGAATCTATTTGGAGAGGATGATTTAGATGAGGCAGACAACTACTTAGATAAACCTCCTTCAGAATGCTACATTGATGCAGATGAGTTTAATAACTTCATAGGCTTAAACAACTTAGACTTTGTATCTATCCTAGGAGAGTTATGGGATTACAATGGAGTCTATGACTATAAGCTTAAGAACGCTAAGTCTGTATTTATACCTAACCCTACCATAACTATATTAGGAGGTAACACACCTACTGGTTTTTCTCAGGCTTTCCCGCCAGAGAGTTTAGGTCAGGGATTTATGTCTAGGCTTCTATTAGTTTATGGAGAGCCAAGTGGAGTTAAGTTTACATTCCCCCCTCCGCCAGATTTAGAGTTACAAGCAGAGCTACTTGAGCTTCTTCATAGAATAAAAGAAGAGGTAAGAGGAGAGCTTAAGATGGAAGATGATGCTATGGAGTTACTAGATAGTATCTATAATAACTGGGCTGGTATAGATGACCCTCGCTTTGAGCACTATGCTAACAGAAGGTTAACCCATCTTATAAAGATATGCTTAGTCATTACAGCTTCTCGTTTAGGTAAAGCTATTAGTAGGCAAGATGTTATAACTGCTAATACGTTACTGACCTTTACAGAAGGCCTTATGCCTAAAGCATTAGGAGAGTTTGGTAAGTCTAAGAATGCTTCAGTAACCCATGCAGTTATGGGATTGATTAATGCAGCTATGGTTCCTATTACCTTTCAATCTATTTGGAAAGTAGTAGTACAGGACTTAGATAAGCGAGACCAATTAGTAGAGATACTAAGTAATTTACAAGTAGCAGAGAAGATACAATCTATTAATGGAGGTTACCTACCCAATAAGAAGATTCAGGTACAAGCTATAAAAGGCTCAGTAGATTGGAGCTTGCTGACCCAAGAAGAGCGAGATATAAAGTAATGCCTATTAACTCCCACATATTTACAGAGGAAATAATGATGTCAGAAAAGAATCAATTCAAAGCTATCATAGCTTACCATGCAAACTGCATAGATGGCTTTACATCAGCTTGGATAACAGAGCGCGCCTTATCTAAGAAAGGAGTTAAGTGCACCTTACTCCCTATGAGTTACGATGCTCTTAGCTATAAAAACTTAGAAGAGCTTATAGCCGCTACAGAGTTAGCAGAAATAGATAGCTGCAAGCGCATAAGTCTTTATGTAGTTGACTTCTCCTTGCCTGTTTACTTTTTAGAGCGGCTTCAAAGAGACTTCTCTACTAGATTAAAAACTACTATCATTGACCATCACAAGTCTGCCTTTGAAGCTTATGCCCCAGACTTAGTAGCCATGACTCCAGATTTAGATATCCTCTGCTGGTTTAAATGCGAAGTTGCAGGAGCTACTATCTACTTAGATAACAGACACTGCGGCGCAGTTATGTGCTTGTATTACTTTGAAGGTACGCACATGAAAGTACCTAAGCTACTTCAATACGTACAAGATTGGGACTTATGGAAATTTAAGTTTGGCGATGTAACTAGAGCTGCACAAGCTGTGCTTAAGTCTAGTGAGCCTACCTTAGAAGTTTGGGATAAGTACTTGGAGTTATTTGAATGTGAAGGTACATCCTGTAAGTTAGTGGATGAAGGCCTACATATCATGGATGGTACTAATCGCATCATAGATTACTTAGTAAGTACAGCAGAGGACGGTAATCTAGCTGGGCAGCCTACTAAGCTAGTCTATTGCCAAAGCCCTAAGTTAGTTTCTGAGCTAGGTAATAGGTTAGCTAAACTAACTGGCACCTACGGTATGGTAGTAACCACAGAGCGTAACAGCAGCAGACTTAAGATTAGCCTTCGCTCTATAGGTGACTTTGATGTATCTGAAATGGCCAAAGAGTTAGGAGGAGGCGGGCATAAGAATGCAGCAAGTTACTATGTCCAGCAGAGCTTATATACCTTAACCGGAGAGGACTACTAAGATGGCAGCTGACAAACCTCATGACTTTAACGATGCTAGCAAGACTCGCATAGAGCTGTTTTCTACTGCTAAGATATACCTTATGGCAGAAGTTAATAGGCATCCTAAGTTGTGTGAGATTCTGTATAACGTAGACCCTACTGATTGGCCATTACAGCTAGGAGAGATAGCAGCTTACTGCCTTGTACTGATGGATGGCCTATATACAGATATGGAATTAGAGCACCTCTATACTGAACTTAATTTTAGACTTAAAGGCATGGGAAAGGTAATACTATGAGCTGGATAAAAGAAGGGGCTGCTAGTGATGGTAAGGCAGATACAGGTAAGGTGCGGATGAGTTTGTTGATGACTCAGTTCGGAGATGTACTGGAAGAGGTAGCGAAGGTACTAACCTTTGGAGCAGCTAAGTATCCTCATCCTCCGCTAGATGACTCTTGGCGTAACGTACCTAATTGGGAACCTCGCTATCAAGATGCTTTGTACAGACACTTAAATGAAGCCTTTGTGAAGAAGATAGTCATAGACCATGAATCTAACTGTCGCGTACTAGCTCATGCCATGGCTAACCTCTTATTCCTATACGCTAAGATGGAAGAAGAAAGATTAACCACTCCTAAACTTCCAAACTAAAAAAAAAGCCTAGACTGCAATTAAGTAGCCTAGGCTTTTTGCTTACCGCTTAAAGATTTCTATTCCGTAAAATCTCTAAACTCCCTCCCTCCCATGATAGTTTGCATACGCTGTGCCATAGGCTCTTTAAGTCCTTTCTGAATAGCCTTGGTTTGGCTTAGGTTAGCTGTCTTATATAAGTTGGTCATGTACTTATTAAACTTATCTTGCTTACCTCCAGCCTCAACGTACTTAGCAGTAAAGTCTACAATCTGTTCTGGCGTAGGTGATTCCCCTGCCATCATAGTTGTCTTAATAGCTTGTCCTAAAGCTTGCTGCTTCTTCAAGTCTAACAAAGCATAAGCTTTAAATCTGAACGCAGTATCAATAGCTACCGCTTCATCCATAGGCTTAGCTCCTGCCATGCGACCTAAGTTAGCTAAGCTAAGTAAGTCATTAGAAGCTATAACATTACCTCTATTAGTGGTAGTATAAGAAGCCCTATTAGGATTATTAATACCTTCTAAGGTCTGAGCTAATCCAGCTAAAGGTCTGTTAATACCGTTATGTTCTAGCCCTTGTAAGATAGCAGTACTGATATCAGCTCCTTTGCTTATCTTACTAGCTACGTTAAACAAGTTACCTAGCACCTTTCCATACGCTTGCACTACTGGAATCTCAGCTGGGCTAGTAGGTATAACAGTTACTTGCCTTGGGTTAATATCTCCACGAGTATATAGGTTAATCTTAAGGTCAGGGTGAATCAAACCTAAAGCGTTAGACCCTATACCGTAAGTTAGCCAATCCCCAGCGTTCTTACCTACCGCACCATATATAGCATCATAAGCATCCTTGTGCTCAGTGTTACCTGAGGCCGTACCTATAAGGTGAGTATTGATAGCATTGAATGCAGGTAAGCCATTCATACCATGTATAGCACCTTGTAAGCCCATCAACGTCATAGCGTCTTTAGCGTGCCCATCCCCTACATGCCTAAGTAACTGTTGCATTAAGTTGAACTGGTAAGTCTGGAACAAGCCAACAGCAGAGCCGATAGGGCCATGAAATAGCATTGGACGCTGAGCTGCCATATAGTTACCTTGCGTACGATTCACAAAGGTATTAATATAAGATAGCTGCTCCTTGACTGTCATTAAGCCGCGCTCAATAGCTACATCAGTCATCTGCTTCATAACATCAGCAGCTACAAAGCGGTTAAACTCTTCAGCTATTCTGTTACCTGTTAGCTTCTCCCCTTTATCTCCAATAGCTTTAGCTTTCTTAAAAGCTCCATCTAACCTAGTGCTCCAGTTATTAGCAGACTCAGTACCTGTAAAAGGTATATCATCTAAGATTTCTCTGTACTGGTCAGAGATACTAGATAAGAAGCCATTCTCTCTGAAATATGCAAGGTCTTCTTTAGCTCCAGTAACGTAGCGTTTCATAGAATTAGCTATCAGCTTCTGAGGAGCCATCATTAGCTTATCAGTACCTACAGCATTAATCTTAGTAAGGGCGTTCCACTCATTAACAGCGCCCTCTCCTCCAGAGTTAATAAGTCTAGTAAGAGAGGCTGTCTCTGCACCAAGTAGTACGTTAGCAGATACTGCGTTGTTAAGTGCGTTGATTGGGTCCCAGCGTAGGATTAGTGTAGCTAACAAACCATTAGCTTTCTGTACAGTCTTACTAAGCAAACCTTTATCTGGAGTAGCGTTAGCAAATAACTGCATAGACTCATCATAAGCTCCCCCTTGATAACCAGCCTTCTTAAGCATGACATTAATAGGAGCTAAATCTTCAGGAGTCTTAGCCAAACTAAAGACATCATCCATCTTGCTATAGAGAGCAGAGAACTTTTCATCTACCATCTTATTAAGGTTAGTGTACCAAGGATAATCAGCAGTCTTCTTAATAGCTAAAGCAGTTTTTATGTAATCTCTGTAAGGGTTAGCAGAGGCATCACCAGAGAACTTAGCTAGGTTAAGATTAGAGAACTTAGATGTACCGGCCTTTTCAAACTCAGCACCTAGGCGCTTAAGCTCTTCGAATTGCACTTCATACTTAGCCGATACAGCTTCCCTTACTAAGCCAGATTCTCTTTGCATGTGCCAATCTAAGAACTCAGTAGTAATCTTCTTAGGGTCTGTAGCTACTAAGTAAGGAGAGCTAACACCTTTACGGCTAGCTTCTACATCTAAGTAGTTATCACTGAGAGTCTTTTCATAATCGAACTGACCTCTACCTTTATAATACTCTTCAGCATCTGCCTTATACAGTACCTTTAACTGAGGGTTCTGCTTAAGCTTGGCTACCATACCTCTTAGCTCTTCTTCTGTGCTAGCAAAGAGAGTCTTAGAGTGGTTACCGGAAGTAATAGATTCATCCACTACCATAGCAAAGTGGGGAAAGTCTTTAGGACTTACCGGTATAGGATAGAACACATCAGGAGAACGGTTAAACTGTAGTCCTTGCGATGTTCTTATCTTAGCTAAGCCTCCAGTGCGCACACTGTTAACTTCAATGTGAGCTCTAGCTAGCTGCCTTACTTCATCATTAGCTAACTCAATACGCATAGGCATAGTAGGATTACCTAAGACTGGCCTTACAGGAACAGGCAATCCAGCATCAGTAGCTTCCTTAGCCATCTTATTCCAGCGTAACAATACAGCAGGCTCTAAAGCATCACCGGCAGCATTAAGTGCATAGTCCCCTTCAATAGAGCGTATGTTAGCATTAAGTACAGACCACTCAACGGCTGCTTCTTGGTTATTAGCTAGCTTATATAATAAGGGGTCAAGTACTTCACTAGCTGCAGCTTGCTTACTAGCTATGACAGCAGCAGTAGTACGCCCTGCGTTTTCTACAGAAGCTGCAAGTGTACCGTAATCAGAACTAGCAGCAGTTATTAACTTAGCTCCGGCTCCAGAAGGAACAGCTTGGGACTTAACTCTAGCAGAAGTAATGTCTTCAAACAAGTCATAGGCCTTACCTAATACATCTTTAGCTGCCAAGGAAGTGCCAGTCTGATATAACTTCTGCTGCTCTTTGATAATAGTCATGTTCTCTATAAGGAAGTTATCTAAGCCTTCAAAAGGAGTAGCATCGTAAGTTAGCTTAGCGTGCTGCGGAACTTCCCATATATGCTTAACTTGCTTACCGCCTTGAGCTTTAATCAGGGCATTGAAGTCTTCATGATGAGATTGCATAGCTAACACATCTCTTAGATTGTAGGTATTAGTAGCATCTACAAGCTTATCCCCACTTAATAGGGAAGACTTTATATTTACAATGGCAGCTATTTCATCCTGACTCATAGCTTTAGTAGTACCCATAGCCTGAGTATGCACTAACTCATTAGCTATCTCAATCTTTCTCTTAGTTACAAACTCTCTTAAGTCAGGGCCAATTGCTTCTCCCTCTTTAAGTCCTCTAAACTCAACATGAGCTAGCTTCTCAGGGGCGTCAGCTAAGTCAAGCATTACCTTTTCCATTAAAGGTATATCATCTACGTGGATGCTAAGCTTATTAGTAATAGAAGGGTCAAAAGCAGATAAAGTATCTCGCCATATATAGCGAGCATTAGCAGTAAGTACATCAGTAGCTAATGGACTCCAAGCACCTTTAGTTCTTTCAGCTAGCTTAGAAGGTGCTACCTTTCCACGCTCTAAGGCTAAGTCAAACTTCCAGCTTCTTTTACCTGCTGTTACTCCTTTAACGTCAGCTTTAATAATTTGGCCAGCGCTAAGAGTATCTACCACTTGAGTGATTATAGGAGTATCTCCAGCAGCTAACCTACCTTTGCGTTCTCCCCATAGCTTATTGTGACTTACTACTATGTTAGACTTTTCAAAGGCAGCCATCTCTTCGACAGTAGCTTTACCTGAATTTACCTTACGCTCTAAGCTCATAGCAGCTTTAGTTTTAGGTAAGCTAACATTTAATCTACTGACTTCTTCTAGCCCAATAAAAGTTTGTTGCTTAGCTTCATACCCAGCTGCCTTAAAAGACTGGTGCAGTACTTCAGCCATATCTTGGTCACCCGAAGTAAGGACACCTATGTTAGTTCTAATTCTGTTATCCAAAGTAGTTTGAGTGGTCTTAGCTGCTTGTGTTAAATGAGCTGCACGCTCAGCAGATACACCTTCAGGTACTCCTGGCATTACGTGAGAGGTCTCCATATCTAGGATTACCTTCTCATAAGGCTTAGATGCAGCAGCTTGTTCAGGTATGTATTGCCAAGGACGTGCCTCAACAGTAGAAGCATTAGAAGCTACACGAAGCTTAGAAGCCGTCTTAGCTGCATCAAGAGCCCCGCCTATTAAGCCAAAAGCACCGGCACCAAAAGCTACGTTAGTAGCAAAGTCACCGAAGTCTTGGTTCTCTAGGATAGGCGACTTAAACATAGTAACCGCTGTAGCTGTTTCAAAAGCCAAAGCCTCTAAAGCACCTTGATGCACACCAGCACCTACAGCTCTCATAGCGTTTAAGTTATTAAGAGAGAATACAGTACCGCTAGATTTAGCTTGCTCTAAAGCTTTACCTAGCCACTTAGCCTTATCAGGTACAAGTAGCCCTAAAGCTTTTCCTGTATTCTCTCCAAACTTACCAGCGGTCATAGCAGCGCTAAGTCCCTTCTGGCCAGCTTTAAGGGCCTTAATTCCCAAAGTGCCAGGAACTAGAGAGGATGCCATGAAGCCAACTAAGTCTACTGAGTCCTTATGCTCTCCGTAGAATATACCTAAGTCATCATCAATGGATGCCATAAGCTCATCTGTATTAGAGCGCTCAAAGTCAGCGCCGAATATATTACCTACATCTATAGGTATGTTATATATCTGGTTAGCTCCAGAAACTACAGAAGCTATAATGAACTTAGGAATACTATCCATAGCATCACCTATAGCATCTAACCAAGAGCCATTACCGTTAGCTGCATTAAGCGTATCCGTAGCTACCATGTAACTAGGAATAGAAGAGCCTTCAGGGTCTTGGCCACTAGCCATTAATCCAAGAGCTTCTCTGTATGCAGTGTTATTCACAGGAGAGTTTGCCATTTTTAATCCTTACTAAAGGTTAATAAGAAGTTCTTAAAGCTAACTTCATCCATTAAGTCTACTGATACGTACTTAGTTGTATTTTTTTGTAGCACCCTAGCTAACTCAGCATCCATACTAGCTGGGTCTAAAAGCCTTCTTGGCGTATCTATGATACCTATCTGAGAGCTAAGTCCAAAAGCAACTCCCTTAGCTATTTCAAAGGCAGTAGGTAGTCTCTGCGCTTTAATGATATAAGACTTCTGGTTAAACTCTCCTAAGCCATAACGGCTAAAGCCCCCTCCCATAGTATTGTTATGAGCTGCTGCTGTTTGGAATAAGGTAGTTACTCCTTTGGCAATACCTTCAGGAGATATAGTTCCAGAGTTTAACGCAGCTTTAGCATCTTGTAAGATAAGTTGAGGATTAACTTCCGTATAGTTCTTAGCAGCAAGTACCTTTTTATAGAAGTGGTCATTCTTAACTCTAGCAAATTGAGCTAGCGTAGCCATAGGAGGAGCTTGGTAAGGATTTGTATTATCCCCAAACTTAACTTCTGCTGCCTTTTCTTTCATTAGTACAGCAGCTAAGTTATTAAAGGCGGCAGCTACAGCAGCAGGGTCTTTAGGTAAGTTCTTACCTTCCAGTAGAAAAGTGCTGGCCATCTTGTCTTCTATCTCATCTAGAAGCTGAACTTGAGAAGGTACTTCCCCTGCACGATTTGGGTTAACAGTGTTATACCCTTCCAAGCCTTCACTAGGGTCTAGACCAAAAGAGGGTTTACCTTGGTTGCCCATCTCAGCCATCTTTATGTAGTTATCTCTAGTACTAGCGTTACCTATTTTATACTCAATCATCTCCGCAGTCTCTGGCTTTAAGTTACCTGCAGCTTGAGTTGCTTGGATATAGGCTACTTGCTCAGCTCTAGCCATATCGTGCGACTTAATCAGCCTAGCTGTATCTTCATATTGAGCTTGTAAGGCTACTACTTTAGAAGGCTGCAAAGCTGTATTAGTTTTAAGCTCAAGTTCTAGTGCCTTTAGTTGAGCTGCAGCTCTAGGTTTATCAAACTCCCACATCTCACGCTGCTGAGCCATCTGTTCACGTTGAAACTTCTGACGTTCACGAGATAAAATCCGCTCTTCAGCTTGCCCTTCCGCTGTATATATAGCCTGATAGGAAGCAGCCTGCTGCCCGTTAGCTGAAAGTACAGCTTGATAAGCTTGAGAGTTATTACGCACCCCTTCTAGCTTAGCTTGCGCACCTTGTATAGCGCCCTGAGCAGTTAACGCCTTATAACTAGCTTCAATAGCAGCTTCATTAAGAGTCTGCTTAGCTATAGTGTTAGTTCTGTTAACGCTTTCCTGAGCTGAAGCTATGGTAGTTATCTGAGTAGCTGTTTGTTGATACTGGGCTTCAGCTTCTTTCAGTGCCACTCTAGTAGTTACGGCTTTAAATCCATTTATAATCTGGTCTATAATCATAAACCCAGTAGGTTCATCATTAAGAATAGCTTCCCGCTTATTAAGAAGCCCTTCTACTTTCTTACCGTCTTCAGCTAAGGTAGTCATTAAGCGCTCTTGCTCTTTAGTACCGCCAGCAGCCTCTAACATTTTGTTAGTGGTATTCTGTAACTTAAGCTCAGCAGCCAGTTCTGCACTTTTAATTATTTGATTAGCAGCAGAAGAGGCATCCACTGCCTCAATTAGTACATCTGTCTGCTCGCCAGTAGTAACTCTACCAGCCTCAAGCTGTGCTGTAGCTGTCTTAGCATACTCAGCATTAGCTTTCAGCTGGCCTTGCAGAACATCAAGAGAGGAGGGAGCATTAGTCTGCCCTTGTCCTTGTCCTTGAGTCTGCTTTAAGATAGGATTATCTTGTGCCATGTTATTTAGCCTTAAGGTTAGGAAATTCCAGGGATACTAAAGGCTGCTTCAAGGCCAGCGCTAGTTTCAAAACTGTCTTCATTAGTCCTAGACTTAGCCTGCTCTTCCATAGTTTGAGTAGTCTTACCTGTCAGCTTAGCTAACTCTCCTATTAAGTTAGTAACTAAGTCACCAGAGGCTTGAGTAGCAGCAGTACTGCCATAAAGCCCAGAGGCACTATCTTTTGAAAAGATATCTGATAAGCCAGACTCGCTACCTAAGACATCTTCTATCATTTTAGCTACTGCTGCTTGGTCTAATACTAATTGAGAAGTCTGAGTACCAGATTTAGTGCCCTCAAACTTAGTATCTTTTTCCGCATCAGTAACACTACTGCTTGCTCCCATTGTCATAATGATTACCTTATTTAGTTAAATTAAATTGTGACCTAGTAGCTAAGTAATAACTTATGTTACCTAACTTAGCTACTAACTTAAGGCCTCTAGCTACACAGTACCTATTAATTACCTTTAGTGCACTGCTAGTTACTACTGCTTGCGTACTTGGACAAGAGTTAAATAAGTATTGCACAGCTCCTAGATTTAAGCACCTATTAGCTTGAGGCGTATTAACTGCACAAACAGGGTGGTACTCTACTATACTAGGAGAGCCATTAAATGGCTTAGCGCTAAAGATAGCTTTATATTCTCCTAAGCTTATAAGGTTATAGTCTCTTTTGGCCTCTTCTTCTGCAAGTAAGCCGCTTAAGTTAAGCTCCCTTGCGTACATAGGTAAGCTTAGGATAGCTAGAGCCTCATCATTACTAGCCTTGGTTACTATAAACATAATACTACTCTCCTTAAGTTAAATCAATAGGAGTTCACCTATATGCCCTTGGGCCTGTACGCTAAAGCTTAACAAGCCAGTTAGGTTATCTTGAACTAAAAGCTGAATTTCATCTCCTGCAGTACCGTCTAAGGTTATAGAAGTGCCAGCATTAGTAAAGGTAAATCTTCCAGAAGTGCCGTAAGTTCCACCTCCGCCTGACCTAGTATCAAAGTCCACATCAAACATAGTAGATTTTAACTCAGCATTACTTACCCAAGAGAAGTAAGTAAAGTACTTTCCTGCTTTTTTAATTCTACCTACAAGGCCATAAGTTAAAGGAGGTAGGTTACCAAACTTACCTAAATCCCCAGCGCTGGCATGAGTCATAGCTAGTAGCATTCTAGTCATATGCCAGCGTTCTCCTACAGGAGGCCCTAACCTAAATAGTATAGGAGCTGCCGCAGTACCAACTCTATTTAAGTTAGTATATACTCTTTCAACCAGTGTACCTATAGGAAGGTCATAATCTAATAACCTGTCAAGAGTAATGACGTTACCTGCAATAGCCACAATAACAGGCAGCGAGCGCTGTATAAGCATTTGGCTTATCCTTAAGGTATTACCTATGGATAAGCCAGTGATGCTAGTTACAGTGATAAGTCTAGTTTGGGTTGCTGCCGCTACAGATAAAGTAGTTGTAGTTACGGGCAAGCTATAGAACTTATTACCGACTGGAGGATGGCCTAACTCAGGACTGTGCACAACAAGGACACCTTGGTCTCTAGTCATTCTCCAGTGTACACCGTTCCATCTGTACTCATCGCCTGTATCTGTGAACTCTAATAGAGCTCCTCTATCTGCTACGGCAGGCATAGGAATAGCATCAGTAGATAGTTGCACATACTTAGGCGGGTTGGGTTCAATTAAGACAGCAGTCTCATATACATTCTTAGGTACGTTTTCAAAGCTCATATGATAATCCATCCATTTGATTTAGATTTAACAGTATAGCTACTCTTAGTACTTATCTTTATGCCGCCTACGTGACCATCAATAAGTTCAGCTGCATGACCTACTAAGATGACTGTAAAACTAGGCACGTTATCTATCCGCTTAACGTTATACTGAGACCCTTCCAATAAGCTGGCTTCGTGTAAAGTAATTACTATA
>Ga0210003_1001489_pt1 | contig 20633 bp, 19 predicted proteins | sample LantaG_FD_182804 | JGI IMG/M metagenome (GOLD analysis project Ga0210003, IMG submission 182804) | Deep subsurface microbial communities from Baltic Sea to uncover new lineages of life (NeLLi) - Landsort_02402 metaG (SPAdes) (version 2) | ecosystem: Environmental > Aquatic > Marine > Oceanic >... | reverse complement strand
GCAAGTCAAGAAAAATCTGAAGGTGATGGTGAAGAAGAAAAAGACGGTCAAGGTTCAGATGGAAAAAAAGGCGAAAAAGGTGAAGGTCAAGGTGAAGGCGAAAAAGGTCAAGGTGAAGGTGGAGAAGGTGAAGGACAAGGTGAAGGTCAAGGTCAAAGTGAAGGACAAGGTGAAGGTCAAGGTGGTACATCAAAATGTCCTAGCTGTGGACACGAGCATAACAACAACAAATCTCGTCAAGGAAAAACAGATACCTCAGGTAAAAACAAATATGGAGATTATGGTCAAAATGGTGCAGAGATGTACTCAATGGACACTATATTTGAAGGAGAAGAAAGAGAAGAACAAAATACTCTTGATGCACACTTACCAGATGATATCCCTCAAGAATTAAAAAGGGAGATTGTTGAAGGGATTATGACCAAACTTAAAAACCGTGGATTAGAATCAGGAGATATTGATACTATTTTAAATAAACTTAGAAAAACTAAAAAAGATTATTTAAAAGAAATCAAAAGAACCATGACAAACCATGTATTTGGAACAAAAAAACAAAAAACAATTGTTCGTCCAAATCGTAGAGGTATTAGTGGATTAAAAGGACATAAAAAATTCAGTAATGAAATTAATGTTCTTCTTGATACATCTGGTTCAATGGGTGGGGATTTTGAAAAAGTTTTATCTTATATCTTTCAAAATGATATTAGAATAAATCTAATTCAATGTGACACCAGAATCCAAAAAGTATACAAAATTAAGGATAAAAAAGAACTTGAAAAAATGAAAATTAGTGGTTTAGGTGGAACTGTTTTACAACCTGGAATCGATTTTGTTACAGACAAAAAGAATAAAATTAACATGTTTAATTCAGTTATTTTAACTGATGGTTGGACAGACTCTTTAAATTTTAAAGATGTTAAAACTAAAACGTTAATTTTATCAACAGCAAGTAAATGTCCACTTACTTATGATAATGGTAAAGTTAAACAGATTGAAAACATAGGAAAAGAGGATTAATTTACAATTAAAATAAAAAAAAGGAGTTGATATTTTTTAATATCAACTTTTTTTTATTATATTTGTACTACCAAAGTATTTAAATATAAAAAAATATATAAATAAAAAAATGAGTAAAAAGAAAAATTTATTAAAATTATTTTCACAAGATGTTTCTTATTGTTTTCATTTAATTGAAAGTAAAGAGCCAGATGGAAATCTTATTTATGTATTAAACAGTGAGTCTAAATTTGATGTAGATTCATTAGAGTTCTCACCAACACATATTATTGAAGAACTTTTCTTAGAATGTGATATTAAAGTTGAAAAATTTGCACCTGCTGTATTCTTCAGTGATATAACTAGTTCTGAAGAATTGAAATATAAACTCAAAGAAAAATTAGAAGAAAATACTGAATTTTCAGAGTTTATCGGGACAGTTAAAGATGAATATCGTATGTTAGAAATTAGAGACTCATTGTTATATAAGAAAGATCCTGAAGAATACGAAAAAGTAAAACGTGCTGAACATGAAGAACAACAAAAAGATTTATATGAGAAAGCACTTGAACAACAAAGAGAACAAATTAAACAACGTGAAGATGCATTATTGGCATTTGATAATGATTTAATTAAATTATTACAAGATAGTTTAAAATCTACTATCCAATATGAAAAACATGATTTTGAATATCAAAAAATAATTGAAAGATTTATTAATAATTTAATGGACATTGATACTTGGATTAAAATTGATGAAAAACCATTTAATTGTAACATACATGTTTGTTCAATTAAAAAAGATAAATTGAACGTTTTTCTAACTAATGGAACTCAATCATTTACAGCAACATTAAAGTTTGATAAAACTAATCTTGTTACTGAAAATGTCGTAGAACTAAAAGATGGTGATACACCACCTACATATTTTAAAGATTATGAATTTTTATCCGAATTATATGATGTAGATACATCTACTGTTAAGGAATGGGATTTTAAAAATGGTACTGATAGATTTAAATATGTTATTGATTATTTAGCACCAATTTTTAAGAAAGAAATTGAGGAAGAACAAAAGAAACGTATTGAAGAAATAACAAAAAAGTATAAAGATGCTCAGGAAGATGATGAAGACAGTGAAGATGATGAAAGTGAGTTATTTTAATAAAACAATAAAAATATATACAATATAGTTTATAAATTAAAAAATTATATTTATCTTTGTATTATAACTTTAAAACTTAAAAAATGGACAATTACAAATCTAACGAAAGAGAATTCATAAGAGAAGGTGGTAGAAACATGTTTAAAAATACACATTCTGAATATTGCGAAAAAGGTTTAGTGGATGTTTACACCACAGAAGAAAGAAAAAAACATTATGGTTTTTTGCTTCATGATATAGTTTCTATAACAGGTGCTTATCCAATAGGCGAAGTAGAAATAGTCACAATACAAGAACATGGTCATGCTGGATTTTGTGAATTGAAGGTATTAAAACCTAAAATAACACTTGATAGGTTAACAAACAAAAAACGTCCACATTACCCTGTTGGTAAGATTTTAGAATATGGTATTGATGTTCTATCATATGCAACATTAGTTAAACAGTCTGCACATGTTAAACGTAATACACCCATTACACCCATTACACCTATTACACCCACAACAAACATAAATATATCTAAGTATGATTTAGAAATTATTGATTTTAGTAATTCAAAAATTGATTGGCAAATAGATATGTATAATGAAAATGGTATAAATATTGGTATAATAGTAAATAAAGATGGTGTTATGTGTGATGAAGATATTTTATCAGAATTACCAGAATTAAAAAATCTTGAACTTGGCGAAATACAAATGGATGAAGGTGGTTTTTTAGGTATCACCAGTGATTTGACATTAAGTAAGATAGAAGAAAAAATAAAAAATTTAGGTTTTATTTTATAATACATTTTGATAATTAAATTTTTTTACTTACATTTGTAAAGCAATTAAAAAATAATAATTTTTAAATTAAATAATAACAATTAAAAACGAAATTATGGTTACAAAAAGAAAAGAGATTTCAAAAGGCGTATCAATGGAAGAAGCTAATAGATTCCCAACTAAGTTTGAGTCTCTATCAGATAGAGAAAAAAGGTACTTCAAAATAATGAACGCAAAAAGTGGGGTGTTGTATATTTCAGCTGCTCCTGGTTATGCAAAATCAGCTATGATGCGTTCAATCGCAAATAAGTTAGGATATCAATATTTTGATATTCGTTTATCAATGGTTGATGAAACTGATGTTGGATTATTCCCAACAATTGGGGATGTTACAATTGATGGAAAAATCCAAAAATCTCTTTCTCATGTTGTGCCAAAATGGGCATATATGGCAAATGAAAAGCCTACATTGATCCACTTTGAAGAATTGAACCGTTCTACACTTGCTGTTCGTAATGCTGCTCTTCAAATGTTGCTTGAAAGAGAAATTGGAGCATTTTTCAAATTTAATAAAAATGTATTAATGTGTTCATCAGGTAACCTTGGTGAGGAAGATGGTACAGATGTTGAAGAATTTGATCAAGCTCTCAATAACAGATTGATTCACATTGAACACACATTACCTTATCCTGAATGGGTAGAGAATTATGCAAATGAACATGTTTCACCTGTAATTATACAATTCTTAAAAACTCACACAGAGCATTATTACAAAAAACCAGATGAAAGAAACCAACGAAATAAAGCATATGCTACTCCTCGTTCTTGGACTTTCCTTTCTGACTACATTTTTGAAAATTTTGGAAAATGGGAAACCAAAAAAGAAATAGATCAAAATGGTGATATAAAACTTGTTCTTAATGATGATGGAACACCAAAACAATTCAAAAAGTTCCCACACATCAGCGCATTTTTAAATGACATCAAACAAATAGGACATGGATATGTTGGAGCATCAAATGCTAGATTTATGAGATATTGTCAAGATACCCTTAAAATCACACTTGATGATGTATTGAATAAATATGATGAATTAGAAACAGACATCAAAAACTTCAACAGAGATAAGAAATCAGAACTTCTTGCCAACATGAAGGAACGTAAAGTTTCAAGCTTGAAAAAGATCCAAAATGAGAACCTAATTAAGTTCTTACAAACAATCTCTGAGGATGAAATCGTTGGTTACTTATTACATGTTCTTGATGCTGAATACAACTTATCTGAAAGCAGTAAAGATAATAAAGCAGCTGAGGAATTCTTAGGAGATAAAAGATTCAACAAGTTTCGTGATGCCATTATGAAACACGTTGATGATGAATAACCTCTGATGTAAAACAAACCCAAAAAAGTCGTATTTCTATGCGGCTTTTTTATATTATATTTTATGACACAACTTAGTTCAGAGTACACAAAAATATTATTAAAAAACAAAAGGAGCACAATAAAAACATACACAGAACTCAACAATTTTTATTTTGTAATCACTAGTTTATTTTTATTTATTCTTTTATTATGTAATATTATATCGATATCAACAATAAAAATAATACCATTATTAGTATTTATTTTATTTATTTCTTGGTGTTTTAGTGGATTATTCATATATTCGCAATACAAAAGAATAAGAGATAATAGGTTAGAAATAAAATATCTTAAAACTGAAATTTTTAAATTATTAGATACTTCTAATGATAAAAATCTTAAACAAATAACAAGGAAAGAAAAACTTAAAAAAATAAAATGAATTCATTTGATGATGATTATTTAGTATTATTAAAAAGTATGTATAAACGACAAAAAAAATTTCGGGTGTTTATGCTATTATATCTAATTATGTGTGTTGTTGTATCATTATTATATGTAATAAATTTTATAAATAGTTTTTCAACAGATGTTGATATACCTCAAGGTATATTTTCTTTAGTTTGGGTAGGTTCATTAATTGCTAATTATTACACTTATAAGAGAAGTAAAAAAACACTAAATAGTACCAAAGATAGTTACTATAATAAATTAAAAGAAGTTGATCCAAAAAAATACTTAATTAAAAAAAGAATCAAAAAACTTAAAAAGTTAAATAAATTTAAATTTTTTAAAAATGCTAAATTATAACAAAGGAGACTTAAACTATTATAAATTATGCATAACCAACAAAAAACACGATATATCATCTTTAAATATAATATTTATAATTGTCACAACATTAATAGCAATTTTTAATATAATAGCATATAATGCAACATTAGAAATAAACCAAATCACGGTAACAACATTATTTTTAAATTTGATATTAATTAAAGGTATTTTAACAACATCAAAAAACATCAAAAATGAAAAAGAAAAATTAAGGTATTATATACAGCAACATGATAATGCATTAAAAAATATTAATTCAATAAGATATACAACAGAAAAAAGAAAAATAAAGATGAAACAATTAAAATGGTAATTTTTATTTCATAAATTTTTTGACACTATCTATAACTTGTCTTGGTTCAATTGATGTTGAACATTCAAATGCTTTATTTCTTGGACACGACATCCAATTAAATATATCATATTTAACACTTATATCATTCCAACACCCATTACACACTTTATCATTATACACCCTTTCAACATTTGATTGAAACTCGTTCCAAGGTTTTGTAAAACCACTAATCATAACCACAGGTGTCCCTATTGCCCAAGACAACCACGCTAACCCAGAACTTATTGTTATCATCATATCAGCATATTTTATATCAATTATTCTTTCACTTAAAGGTATATTTCCTGTTTTAAAAATAACATTTTTTCCTTTTGGTGCTTCATTATAAAAACCAACAGTTCCAAAACTTTTATATTTATCTATTATGACAACTTTATATCCATTCTTTTTAAGAAAATCAAATAATCTCCCCCATCCCACCACATTATTCCAATATTTTAATTGTGCTGTAGATTGAATGGCAACAACAACATATTTCCCTTTTATTTTTGGCCCATTATTATCAGGGATATTAACTTTAGAAACAATCTCATTTTTTGATAATCCTAATATTAATGCAGCATTTGATTGTAACGATTGTGTCCTATAATCAAAATACTCAACATCATTATCAAATTTTTTGTTTACTATATACCATTCCTCAGTTTTATATTTACCATCTTTTATATAAAATTCAGGACCATAATCTATTTTAAATTTTTTATCAACATCATTTATATTATCTGGATCATTAATATCAGTAAATATTATATCTGGATATACTTTATCAAATAAATAATTGAAATTAGTATATAATATAACTTTAGTATTATAAGTTTTTCTATATTCTTCTACATATGGAATCCATGCAATATTATCACCTAATGCATTTGATCCAAATAAAACATAAACTTTATTAAATTTATCATTCTTATTTCGTTCAAATACTATTTCATCATTAAGTGTAACTTTAACTGTAACATTAAATTCTGATATCTTAGATAATTTTGACCAATGATTTACACCAATATCACTTGAATATAATACTTTATCATTATCAATATCAATAAAATCAACATGGTAAATGTTATCATCATCACCGACTATTTCTAAAATAGCATTATCATCTTTAAAATTGGGTATAAATTCAACCATTTATATTTTTATTATAATTTTTTTATTGACAATTTTCACTAATATCATCATTTTGATCATTATCTGTTCCAAATGAAGTTCTAATTTCTTCTAATCTTTTTCTTTCTTCTTTCCATTGTGTTTGAGTTAAGCCGTTTATACTTATATTATTAAGCTTATCACCACCATCACCATCAAAACAAATAACATTATTTCCTTCACCTCCCCAATTAACTATTATATCTCTAGTGCATCCCATAGACCCCATAGCTTTCATATTTTCTAACAATTCTATTATCCCATCTAATGCATACGTTGAACATGTAAATGTTACAACATTTTCACAATCTAATCTTGGTGTGTTATATTTATTTTTCATATTATAATTTTTATTTAAAATTCTTGTAAGTATCTAATTGTCACTAACTTTCACATTTTGACCACGAGCATTTCCTGCATGTCTTGCACCCTTCCACATATGTTAAATCTGGTGCAACTGCTCCACATATAGGACAAGATTCATCAACAACAGTTGAATTAATATATTTTTTAATTGTTCGTTTAACACCACTTTTCCATGTTCCAAAGACATCATTATTATAGTCTAACTGTAACGTATCAATTAAATCTATTACACTTGGTAAATGTATTCTATGTCTCAAAAACGCTGATATTAATTTGCTAGTGTTCCAAAACTCTCTATCAAACGCTCTATTTAAGCCTTCCATAGTAACAGCGTACCCATCCTTATCTTTATATGTAAAATCATATCTTGTTTTACCATCTTTCTTATTTCTAACAATTTCTCCACTTTCAACATTATTAGGAATATAGAATTTATCAGCTAATCCAGTAAATAACTCATATGGATATTCATTTTTATCATCATCTAACATTATACCTAAAAATCCAATCCATTTTTCTTTATTGTTAGTAAATCTAACAACATCACATGGTAACCTTTTTGGTCTTGGTTTTGCGTTATTTTCCTTTACATCTTTAACAACATTTTGTGTTGTTCCTTCATTAGACATAATAACACCTTGTCGTGAACCATCACGATAAACAGTAATACCTTTACATCCACTTTTCCATCCAGTTTCGTAAACTTTAGAAACAACGTCTTCTGTTACATTTTCTGGTAAATTAACTGTCACTGATATAGAATGATCAACGAACTTCTGAATTTTTCCTTGCATATTAACTTTTTCAACCCAATCAACATCATTAGAAGTTGCTTTATAATATGGGGATTTCTTAATAATTTCTTTCAAATCTGAATCTGACATTTGTTTAACATCAGCAATATCATACCCATTTATTTCTAACCATGTTTCAAATTTATGATGGAATACATTATATTCTTCCCATTTAACACCTTCTGCATCTATAAAATCAACTCTACCACTTTTATCAGTAGGATTAATTTTTCTTCTTCTTTTGTATGATACAAGATATGCTGGTTCAATACCAGATGTAGTTTGTGTCATAATAGAAACAGACCCTGTTGGCGCAATTGTAAGAAGTGCAATATTTCTTCGACCATATTCTTTTAACATTGTATCTAATTCAGGATCAGCGTCTTTTAATCTTGAAACAAATGGATTACCTTCTTCTTTTTTATAATCATAAATATGGAAAGAACCACGTTCTTTAGCCATAATTGCAGAAGATTTATATGCATTTATTGCTAAAGCTTTATGAACTTCTGTTGAAAAAATTGTTGCATCTTTTGTACCATAAATATATCCTAATGCTGCTAACATATCACCTTCAGCTGTAACACCTAATCCTGTTCTACGACCTTTTATAGTCATATCTTTTATTTTTAGCCATGTTTCTTTTTCGGTGCTTTTAGTTTTTACATCTTCTGGATCATTTTCAATTTTTTCAAGAATCATATCAATTTTTTCAATCTCTAAATCAACAATATCATCCATAAATCGTTCAGAATAAATAACATATTGTTTAAATTTATCCCAATCAAAATAAGCATCTTTTGTAAATGGATTAACAACAAAACCATAAAGATTAATTGCTAATAATCTACAACTATCATAAGGACAGAGGGTTATCTCACCACAAGGATTCGTTGATATTGTTGTAAATCCGTGTTCTTGATAACAATCAGGAACAGATTCTTTCATAATAGTGTCCCAAAATAATATTCCTGGTTCAGCAGATTTCCAAGCATTATGTATAATTTTTTTCCACAATTTTTCTGCATCAACCTCTTTTTTAACAATTGGATTTTTTGAATCAATAGGAAATATTTGATTAAACATTTTAGAATTCTTAACAGCTTTCATAAAATCATCAGTAATTTTAACAGAAATATTTGCTCCTGTAACTTTACCTTGTTCCAATTTGGCATCTATAAATTGTTCTGAATCAGGATGTTTAATGGAACAAGTTAACATTAGTGCTCCTCTTCTCCCCCCTTGCGCAACTTCATTTGTTGAATTTGAATATCTATCCATAAAAGGAACTAGTCCTGTTGATGTTAATGCAGAATTTTTAACAGGTAATCCAGCTGGTCTAATATGTGAAAGATCGTGTCCCACACCTCCCCTACGTTTCATCAATTGTATTTGTTCTTCATCAATTTGCATGATTGATCCATAAGAATCTGATGGATTCCCAACAACAAAGCAATTAGATAACGACAAAACTTGATTTATGTTACCTATCCCAGACATTGGAGAACCCTGTGGGATTATATATTTAAATTTCTTTAAAGAATCAAATATTAATTCTTCTGATAATGGATTTTCATATTTCATTTCAATTCTATGTAATTCTCTTGCAAGTCTTTTATGCATATCATCAGGTGTTTTTTCATGATAAACAGTTCCACCATCTTTAGTTTCTTTTAATGCATATTTATTGACCCAAACATCAGCTGCTAAAGTATCACCATTAAAATAACTCAATGTTGCATCATATGCTTCTTCCCTTGTATAATTCATTTTTATTTTTTTATTTTTTATATAAAATTTATATTATTAAGATTATCTAAATAACCACTTTTTTTTAATTCTATTATTATTTGTGTTGCATATTCTTTATCTAATAATTTAAACATATTAAATATATTATCAGTAAAGTAATATGATAATTCAACAAAAATTTCTGATTTAGTAAAATCATGACCTATATTATCCAACAACATTTTATAATAATCATTAAATGCTTGCCTATTTGGTTTTCTTCTATTTGACGAAAAATCTAATTCGGTATTTTCACTTAATAAATCATATACATCCTTTGATAAATTAAGTCTACCAATATATTCTTCATGATATTTACTTTCAAATTCATACATTGTGCCAGTTTCAATTGGTAATCCACTATTAAGATTAAAATCGTCTTGTGATGTATAATGCTCTGATTCTTCATTAACTTCTTCAATCTTACCTTTAAAAATTGTATCTCTTTTTAATGCGTGTTTTCCTTCTATTTTATGATTATTAGTATTAAACTTAAACATAACATCACCATCATCGTCAACTTCATCTTCAACTTCATCTTCATCTTCATCGTCAACTTCATCATCAACTTCATCATCAACTTCATCAACTTCATCATCGTCAACTTCATCTTCAAGTTCGATATTTTTAACATCATCATCAATATCTATTTTATCTTTATTTAATTCTTTATCTAAATCATTATTTAACTTCATTATAGTTTATTTATTTTTAAAGTATTATTTTGCACCTGTTAATACATCATTCTCCATAGTTAAAAAGGTTGTATTAAATTCAAACCTAACTTGTTCTTCATGATGTTCTCCATCTCTTAATTTTAATATTTTTAATCTATAAATATTATGTTTTTTCATTTCTTGATTTCTAATAATTCCCCAAACTGAATCGGCAGTATCAGCAATCGCTTTACTTTCAGGAATATCCCCCAATTTAATATCAGATGCGCCCCAAACTGATTTGTCTGTTTGTGTTGCTGTTACCACAGCACATTCATATTTATCCCCTATACGCCTTAATCCTTCTGCTAAATGTTTACCTTTTAAATATAACATACTACTAACATTATCAAAACCTTTTTCAATTGACATAATATTAATATAATCAACTATAACCATCCCAACTTTTAATCTTTTTACTTCTTCAAATTTTTTGATATAATTATCAACATCTGTTACTGTACAATCACTTGTATTATATTTTTTAACAAATATTTTTCCTGGTTTAGAATCAAATAACCCCCCAACACTTTGAGAACTCAAATTATTCAGTCGTTGTTTCATATAAATAACATCTTTTGATTTTTCATCATATTCTTTTGAATCAATTTTAAGTCTCATAGACCCTAATCTTTTCATAACTTTTCTAGTCGCCATTTCTAATGTTATAAATAAGACATTTGCTCCAGAATTTGCTGCATTTGTCGCAATATTCTGAAGCCACATTGATTTACCAACATTAGTCTCTCCCATAATAACATTTAATGTTGAATGACTCCATCCACCACCTAATATCAAATCTATAGTAGGCCAACCTGACAAAATACAATTTTTACTTATTTCTTGTTTATGTGATTCTGGATCATCAAAATCTTCACCTAAATCATCATCATCATCATCAACTAAAAGTACATTATTAAACATCCCTTTAATTCTTTGTGCCACTTCTACAACATTATCATAATTAATTTCTTCAATACCACGAACAATATCAATACCTTTTAACATATCACCTTTTAATTGATTTTGTATTTTCCAACCTTTAAATCTTGGTTGTAACCACTCATCACTAATATCACTATTATCAGATTGTAATAATAATTTAATAACTTTGTTATCTATCTTATTATCACTATCATGTAATTTAACCATTGAATATATTTGTTGTGGACTTGGTACAACATGATTTTCACTTTTTAAATATTCTTCACGAATAACAGTGTAAATAAATTGTATATCCCCATTCTTAAAAAAGAATGGTTCAACTTTTGAAAATTGTTCTGGATTGTCCATTATAAAAACAAAATAATGTTTTTCCATGTTTGTGTTCATCACTTCAGCCATATAAAAAGTATAGTTTAATTTTTTTTTATTGTTTAATTTTTTGAATTCTGAAAAGTTTATCTTTTCTGATATTTTTCTGATATTCTTTCACCAAAGAGGCATCCAATAAAACCCAAGTATAAGAAAAATGAAAATAATTTTTATTATGATCCATTCTTATTTCACCATTTTTTCCCACACCCCATTGCCAAGGTGCTCCATAAAAACTTAATCTTCTTGGACAATTTATATTATGTTCAAATGCTATTCTTGGTTGACCACCACATCGACACTCAGATAAAATCTCATAATTATTCGAATAACGTATCATCATCACCTAAATTAAATTCATCAGAAGTTAAAATATCATTTTCTTCTATTTTGTTTAATTTTTCATCAATCTCTTCTAAGTCTTTTAAACATTCATCATATGATGGATATTTAAAATAATCATAAATAATTGGTTCTAGATTTTTTAATACTTCATCAGTAAAAACTTTTCTATTAAAAAGTTGTTTTTCAGGTACAGATTTATCCAAATGCCTAACAAACCATCTATTAGAAGTTTGATATGTTATTTCACCTGTACCTTTATCTATAACTTTTTTAGCCTTCGCTATACCAACTTTTTCAAAATTTTCCATTGTACAAAATAAACTTAAACCTTTATATGGGTTTATACCTTTACTATAATCAATTTCAAATTTTATTTTTTTTGGTTTAGCTAACCTATTTTTAGCAGATTTTGCTGTAATAACAGATCCAGACCTCCCTAAATCCATTTCATCTTCTTCTCCAGTTTTTAATTTTGCGTCACTCAAAAACAAAATAACACTAGCTGCGTAGTATAAGCCTTCACCGCCACTCATTATTGTTTGTGGAAACATGTCTTGAGTGTTATGTGAAACAATACCCCCTTCCAAAAGATAATGATGAACACCTTCAACTTGAATATCATATGTTGGTTCTAAATCGTCTAAATATTCAACTTTAGTCACTTTTATTTCTCTAAATTTTCTCATTTATTTTTATTATTTTTATTATTTTTCCAATTTTTATAATCTTTTTTACTTGGTATAACAAATTCAAATTTTATCCCTTTTTTAATACATGCGTTTTTTTTAAGTATATTAACTTCTATATTTGAATTATAAGTATATTCTGATTTAACTTCATATATCTTATTTTCACTTTTTATATAAAAGTCTGGATAATATTTATGCATCTTCCCGTTATATTTATAGTATATTTTATCTGTATGTTTTTCAATATCACCATTAAAAACAAAAATATCCAAACTATTATATTTTTTTAATAAAATATCAAATAAAACATAATCTTCATATCCTTGTAAATATACTTCTTGATTATTAAATAGATATTTTTTGTATGTTGTGCTTGTTTTTTTTATCAATTTTTCTAAATTTTTACTATCTTGTATCCAATATTTAACACCATATCTACTAAGCATAGTTTCTTCTCTTTTATGAACAAGATTTTTCATTTCTAACTCATCATCAATATAATTTAACTTATATGTTTCTTTTGCTTTTTCTTTTATACTATTATTGTTCATAGGTGAATTGCCGCCATATTTTTTATTATTAGTTTTCTTTATTTTATCTTTAATAATTTTAGATTTTGTTGGGTTATCCACACCATACTTATTTAAATATGTTATTTTTTTATTATTTTTAACTTTTTCAATCTTAAAATTATGATCACACCCATATTTTTCAAATAATGTTATTTTTGATTTATCATGTGTTTTTTTTAATTCAAATGCACTCACATATCCATATTTTTTAATCATATCATTTTTAAATTTATCTGTTTTTGCATAAGAATCTTCACCATATTTTTCAATATTTGTTTTTTTAATTTTATCTAAAATTTTTTGTTTTTCTTCTTTTGTTTTATTTTTATGAGTATCACTTATCCTTTGTCTTCTTAATTTTTCAATTTCTGGATTTTTATTTTTTATTAAAAAATTATTTTTACACAACCTATCAGAGCAAGTGTTTTTATATCGTTTATATTTAGAATCCCATTCTAATAAATTTACTTTACAAATAGGACAAACAGTCGTTTCGATAATACAATTTTTAATATTAAATAATCTTTCATGAATAGTAACATCATCTAAATGTTTAGTCTTATCTATAACAACACCCTTTAATTTATTATTATTATTAATCATTCTAATAATACCAGACATATTTTTACTGTTTTTTATTTTTTCTATTATTTCCATCACTCTTTTTTATTTTATATATAAAAATAAAAATCCAGTTATTTACACTAATCAAGTTTATTTAACGCTTCAACAGATAAAATTATATCGTTATCAGTCAAATCTTCTGCTTTTTTCCAACACTCATTATTTTCATCACTAACCCAATTTGGTTTAACTAAAAATCTATGTTGTGGTGTACATTTAATTTTTTCACCTGTTTCCAATGTTATTTGAATTATTGGGCTTTTAGGGTATTCTACTGTTTTTATAATGTTTTTATTACCTTCTAATGTTTGTATAGAATCCCCAATCATCAAGTTCTCTATTAATTCTGAATTTCCATCTGCTTTTATTACTTTATGCCCTGCCGTTAAGCATAAATAAACATGATTAGTTGCAACCAAAGGAATATTTAAATATCCTAAATCATTAGTTATTAATCTAACTAGAGATTTAATTTGTTTTGCCCTTGTCATGTCTTGTTTAATATTAAGTTTTAATGTGTCATCTTTTTCTTTTTCACTAGATAACATCCCAATTGAATCTAAAAAGAAAATAGTTTTTGATACATCTGTCCCACTATCTTTTATTTTTTGTAATGCATCTAAAAATGACATCATAAACATTTTAATTTTTTCTACTATATTCGTTCTAATTAATAAAAAATTATCAGAATTTGATGTATCAATACCATACATATCGAAATCAGATTTCTCAATAGAAAATTCTGTATCTATCCAAACAATATTATACCCCATTTTTTGTGCATTTCTTGCAATATTTAATGAGATAAAAGATTTACCAGTTTGTTTAGGTCCAGCAATAATTGTAATTTTATTATTAGGAATTCCACCCTTTAAAATACTTTTAGAAAGTAGGGCATCTAATGAATAAACCCCAGTAGAAATAAATGTTTTTTCTTTTTCAAAATCTTCAATAGAAATAATTTCTTTCTTTGATATATTATCAATTAACGATGATATATTAGAAAAATTAAAATCTTTTTTTGTTGATTTTGATTTAGTTGTGCTTGCTTTTTTTGCCATATATTTTTATTATTTTTATCCTTATTCTATTATACATAAAAGATTTTTAAAAGTTTTAAATATAAATTGATATAAATAATTTTTATATACTTAACACAGAACCTAATGGAATATATATATAATATCAAAAATAAAATCTTAATAATTTATGGAATTTTATATTGTATTCGTAAAAAATCGAAAAAAACTTGATAAATATATCAAAATAAACAGAATTAGAAATAAGATAATAATTGATATTAGACAGCAACTAGACGATCACGGTGTAGATAATGCTGCTGAATGGAAAGAATATTTTAATCTTATAATATACACTAAAATCACACAAACAATAAGAAAAAATAAAGACATATATTATATACCTAATTTAAATAATATATCAGAACTGGAAATTGATGATATTTTTCAAATTAAAGAAAATTTAGTTGGTAATATAAATTTCAATCTATTATTCTTTTTTGAAGATTTTAAAGAAGACCAAGAGTTATATAACAGTCTCTTATCAAGTATATCCTTATTCGATGCAATCCAAATTATAAGGGATTATTAAATTTCAGAAGAACATTTTTTATATATAAAGAAAAATATATAAATAACCAATGGCACATTATTCAGAAATGAACTTCTTATTTGATAATACTTCTGCAACAAAAATTCTAAATAATACAAATAGAGGTAATGTTGCTAATATTTTTAATGGCAACAAATATGTTATATTTAAGTCAAACAAAAATGAAAATGTTAATACAACAAATGATATTAAAAATTATTATAATGAAAAAATTTACAAAACATCAAACCAAAACCCATATACAAAACTATTAAGTGATTTTAACTCAAATACTGGTACACCTGGTGCTGGATTGAAAATAAAGGCAGCTGATTTAGCATATCTAAGAGATTTAGGAGTTTATCCTATAAACAGAATGGTTATACTTAGACGATTTCCAGAAGGTGCATTTGTTACTGAAGATTTAACAGAAGTTAAAATTGAACCAATTTCAACAATTATAGGGTGGATTAAACCAGATCAAAATTTTGGATCTGTAAGTTTCAATGAAAATTGGACAAAAACAACCAATAGATTTGATGTTTTATTAACAAAAATAATTAAAAAGAATTTGGGGATGCAAAGTTCATCCCCAATAGTACCAATACCAGACTTTGCACAGGGTATGTTATATGAATTCTACAATAAAATGGAACTATTGGATAGAAGTGGTGTAGATGATAGTGTTGATGAAAAATTTGATTCACATACATCATCTAGTATATCAAGTAGTAATAATAGTGCATCACAATGGGGGTTAAGTAAAATCCCTGTTGGTGATCCTAATGTATTACAAGAAGGTCCATTTAGAGATCCAGTTGGGCAAAATATTCAATCAGATTTTAGTTTCGATTTAGAAACAACATATGAACAAAAAATATTAGGGGATGTTGACCCAGGTTCTGCAATGTTAGATATATTAGATAACATATATGCGATGGGAACATCTAATATGACATTTTATTGGGGTGATTCATCACCAACTATTGCTAACGCTAGAATAGCAGCTAAAGGTAACGGTAGTAATCTTAATGCTTGGTGGGACTTCGTATCTGATTTAATGAAAAAATTCTGGAAAGTTATGACAGATTTCTTTAAAGGGGTTTATGAAAAAGTTGAAATTGAATACCAAAAAGCAAAAAAATCACTTGAACAAAAAGCGAATAGGACAGCACAAGTAAAAAAATTAGAAACACAACAAAGTAAAATAAATAATGATTTAAGTAAATTAGATGTGAACAGTGCAGAGTATGATAAAAAACTCAATGAATATTTAGATATAGAATCAGAAATTATAGAATTAAATAATAGTGGTTCTGGTGCAGATGGTGACACAACATTCATAGATGAACAAGGTTTAGCTGGAGTTCAAACCTTATTGCAATCAATATTAACAAGTACTATTGCTGTACATAGATTTGAAATAAGAGGGTCTATTGAATTAATGGTTGGAGGTAAATATAGTTCAACTCCATGGCATCTATCACTTGGAAATCCATATACTCCTTGGTTAGCAACTAATCATATTATAGTTAAATCAGCATCTGTTGAGTCAAGTAATGAAATGGGGTTTAATGATCAACCTCAAAGATTAACAGCAAAATTTAATTGTCAATTTTCAAGAGCATTAGGTAAACAAGAATTAATGAGAATGTTTAATAATTCATTTAGAAGAACATATGACACTTTCGAAGGATCAATTGAATCTAAACAAGCTAATGTCGTTAATCAACAAAATTCAGATCCACCAAAACACGGAGGATTAGAAGAAAACAAATTAAGACAAAATGCTAATAATAAAATTAATGAAATTAATTAATGAAAATAACATCATTTGATAGTAATATAAATAATAGAATATCTAGGGATTATAAACAAGACAATCTTTTTGATTTATTTCAAAAGAATATTATATATGTTAATAATATAGCTTTGGGATTATATATTGTACCAAGAGAATTTGAAATGAGATTAGATAGAATATCTCTTTATATTTATGGTACATCTGATTATGTAGAAGAATTAATGGTATTAAACGATATCATAAGTCCTTATAGCGTTAAACAAAACCAATATATTTTTTATTGCTCAAAAGAAAATTTAAGTCAATTATATGTAACAGATAAAATGAGAAGTGAATTAAATAAATCTAAACAACAATTAATAGATTCATCTAACACAAATAAAAGAAAACAAACTAGTGGATTCTTACCACCAACTGTAAAACCAGACAATTTAGATCAAATAACTGTAACTAAGGATAATAAAGTAAAAATAATAAATAAATTTGAATAATTATGATAGAAAATATTATACCGTCAAAGATAGAGACAAAACAATTATATTTTCAACTTGCAGATGATTTATCAGCTGATCTACTTGTTCAATCATTCAATTATTTACCATTTATATTTATAAGTAAATTTAATACTGAAAAAGATTATCCAGATAAAGTTCCACTTGATGGGACAACAATTGACCCAACAGATATAATTTATATTAAGTTACACAATAGTCAATTTCTCCCAGAGATAGAATTATATTGTGATGATTCAAAGGGGGTATTATTTAATGATTTTTACCCATTTGATCATGATACATTAATTAGCATATTCGTCAAATCAAATTCAGAAAACACATTTCCTATTAGAATGGATTTTAGAGTAACAGAACACGAGACAATGAAAGTTGATGATGAAAAAAACGTATTTAAATATTTAATAAAAGGTATACTAGATGTTGATGATTTATATTATACAAAATATGATTTAAGAAAAGGGACAAGCTTCGATGTTTTAAAAAAATTAGCAACAGACATTAAACTTGGGTTTTCAACTAACATCCAAAAAAGTGATGATGAAATGAAATGGATAAACCCTAATAACACTTATTTAAATTTCATTGAAGATATAACAAAATATGCATATGTGTCTGATGAATCATTCATATGGACATTTATTGACTTTAATTATAATCTAAATTATATTGATATAAATGTTGAACTAAATGAAATGATAAAAAATAGAGAAACAATGTCAACCAATAAACAAATAGTGTTAGAAGAAAAAGAAGAAAATGTATTACTATATCTAACCAACAACACTGCGTTTAAAATGACAAATCACTATATAAATAGATTCAATCTAGTAAATAATTCATTTAGAGTAAATTTAGAAAAATCATACAAAATGAAAACTACATGGTATAATAACAACGAAAACACAGTTTATAAAAAATTTGTAAATGAATTAAAAACTGATCCAGACCCAGATAAATTAAAAGTTTTATTAGATGAATATTCAGAAATAAAATGTAAAAATTTAAATGATGACTACTTTATAGGTAAACTTGATACTGATAATGTGCATAAAAACTATTTCTTCACTAAAATGCTAAATATTTATAATTTGAGAGCATTAGATAAAATTAAAATGATAGTAACATTAAATAAATTAAATTTCTCAATCACAAGGTTTCAAACACTAAGAGTTGAAATATATAACCCTGATGATATGTTTTCAACTGATGCAAATGAAAAAAGCCCTTTAGATAACTTAAACACAAAATTATCAGGCTTTTGGTTTGTTACAGGTATTAACTACTTATATAAAAGAAGTGGTGGTGTTGAACAAGAAATTGTTTTAATGAGAAGGGATTTAAATTTAGAATACGGTAAAGGAACAGGTGAAAATGATATGAGAAAAGAAATACCAAAATAATATATATAAAACATGCCATTAAGCTATAGAAACATATTAAATGTAAATCAATTAACAGAAGCAATTACAACAGGTAATTGGTCAAACGTTTTGAAAAAAGGTAGTACAAATTCAGCTAAATACATCAAAGGATATGCTGATGATACAGCTATTGAATCATTAGCAAATTCATTAAATATAAATAAAGGGTTATTTAAACAGATATTTGGAGCCGAAGATAAAGAATTAGATGCTTATGATCCAAATCATATAGGGGATGCTAAAGGTGAAGAATTTTGGTTCAATGAAGAAAATGAAAAAATTGATGGTAAAGCAGTACAATTAGAATATGATGAAGATACAAATACATTCAAAAGAGGATTTTTATCAAATCCTGAATTAGGAGGATATGGACAAACTGATTTTTGGTATGAAGATCCATTTATACCAAAATTTGAATTATTTTTTCATGATGAAACCCCATTTTTTAATGGGACAACCACAACATTAGGAACTGAATCTTCACCATCCAACTGTCTATATAATTTTATCCAAAAATATGAACAAGCTGATCCTACATATTCTCAAAGATTTCAACTTTGGGTAGAATTTAAAAGAGTATTTTTTAAAATATTTGAAAAAGAATTAAAAAGCGGAAATAATAGAAATAGATTAAATAAAGCATATTATATAAGTAAAATTCAAGGTCTTGAAAATTTAAACAAGAAAATGATCAATTATGGTGAAGATAAAATATCTATAACAATGAACGAAGATGTTTCTATGGTAGCATGGTATTTATCAGAATTATATAATAATATTGTATATAGTTACAAAAACCAAAGATATATGTTTCCAGAAAATGCTATAAGGTTTGATATGACAATAATTATAAATGAAATGAGAAATTTTCAAAAACCTGAATCAAATAATTATAGTTCACCTGATGCACCTGGTAATAAAGATTATTTAATAAACAAAGACATAAAAAACATCATTTCAAAAAAATCTGAAATAGTATACACATTACATGATTGTACATTTGATTTTTTTAGTAGCAAAAATTATAAAAATGAAATGGAAATTGGTGGTTATGGTACAGTATCTAACACAACACCTGAAACGTTAACATTTGATATTATATATAAATCAGTAACGAGAGAAAGCACTTTCCCATTACTAACAAATAGTTTACCTATTAATGCATGGGGAGATATTTTACATGGGACATCAGAAAAACAAAATTATTTCAACGCTCTAGATTCTATAAAAGAAGATAAAAAACCAGAAAAAAAAGGTTATTTGAACAATTTATTAAGTAAAGCCAAACAAACAGTTACCAATCAAGGCTTAAATTACTTAGATAATTTAGAAACAAAATTAAGAGAAGTTAGAGGTAGTGCAGTAAATAGTTTATTGTCACAATTTAGAGACAAAACGAATTTAAATAAAATAGAGCCAGATAATGTCTATGAAAAAAAC
>Ga0210003_1001488_pt1 | contig 20640 bp, 12 predicted proteins | sample LantaG_FD_182804 | JGI IMG/M metagenome (GOLD analysis project Ga0210003, IMG submission 182804) | Deep subsurface microbial communities from Baltic Sea to uncover new lineages of life (NeLLi) - Landsort_02402 metaG (SPAdes) (version 2) | ecosystem: Environmental > Aquatic > Marine > Oceanic >... | reverse complement strand
TCGAGGCGACTACACCCGATGTCTCCGGCGACAGTTCCGAAGCTTATGGATTTACTCACTGGTCCGATGCAGGCGACACATCTCACTGGGTTGAAGCATCGGCATCGTTTATTCTGTATGCATATTACAACCATCAGTATCGCGTGCATATCGAAAAGGACCCGCCACGCGATTACGGCTATATTAGAATCGATACTGAAGCTATTTTCGATGATGAATGGACAAGCTGGTGGGATGATGGAAGTGTGCATACTTTTACAGTTTCCAATCCCGATGACAGCGGCGGTGTCAGATATTATTTCGACCAATGGTCGGATAGCGATACGGCTTTGATTAGAGACATCGGTCCAATATCCTATACCGTTGACCTTATCGCATATTACAACGGCGAGGCTCAAGTCTCGATTACAAAAGACCCGTTGGAGCCATACGGCAGCATATCCATAAACGATTCCATTTATGAAAGTGTGGCAGCATTAACCGAATGGATTCCATTGGGAACAGATGTAAATGTCTCGGTCTCACGCGTGGATGTCAACGATGCCGAGGACAGCGCATACATATTCCTTTACTGGGATGACAACCCCGCCGATTCAACTCGACCGAAAGCGCTCGGCACACTCACCGAAAGCGCCGATGTCATCGCTCACTATAACGGAGATATATTCAGACTCGAATTCACGATTAATCCGTTCGAATGGGACCTCGACATTCTCGACAGAGGTTATACGAGAACGATGTATCCATTCGAGATGATTCAGCTTACCAATACCGGAACAATCCCGATTGATTATGGACTTAAAACGGTAGAGGATTTGACCTCATGGACGGCGGGATACGGCGTGGCATATAATATCTTTGTTCTTCGCGCCGAGTTCGACCAGAACACATTGCCGCCATCGCCGTTCAATCACACGATGGATTGGGTGAAAAACTCACTCGAATGGTCAACCTCGATGATTTTCGGTCCAATGGGAATTAATGTTTCGCCGACAGATTATCAAAACCTATGGCTTCAATTCGTTGCTCCGACAGGAACATTCGACTATTCGAGGCAGACGATTATCCTACAGGTATGGGCAAAACCGACTATTTATTAGGAGGTGAGCGGTTATCGGTAATCGGTTATCAGTGCCCAACCCGCACCACCCCTCGAAGATTTTTGGCGCACAGGTAATTTTTTCTCTTGAGTATTTCGAGAAAGTGTGAGGATAATACAGATTTCTCTTGCAAAGGTGTTGAAAAAAATATCTTAATAAATGCAATTGAAAAACAAAACAGGAGGGTTGAAATGAAATGGTTTTATCGGGTTGTTTTGTTTATTTTGTTACTTTCAATTGTATCTTTCGCCGATGTCCCTCATATAATCTCCTATCAAGGCATGCTCACGGATACAAAATCCAGTGAACCGTTGATAGGCAATCACGATATATCTTTCAAACTTTACACATCTTTGGATGGCTTCGATGAAATCTGGACTGAAACTCATTCGGATGTTTTAGTTGATAATGGCTTGTTCGCTGTCATGCTTGGTTCGGTGAATCCTTTCGGTGTGGACTTTTCCGAACAATATTGGCTCGAAGTTACAGTTGACGGCAATGTCCTTAAGCCGCGCTTTCGTCTTGGCGCAAGCCCTTATGCACTGAATATCCCCGACGCATTGGTTTTCGCAGACATCCAGGATGCAACGGGCGAATCGCAATTCACCGTTACGAATGGCGACCACGGTCTCAGAATCAAAGGCACAGGCACGGTTGATATTGATTTCGATGAGGACGACCACACAATCACAATCGATGTTCCGCAATATCGCCCGCCGGGAGGAAATCAGCCCGTGCGTGGCACTGGCACAGCGAATTATGTTGCAAAATGGACAGGAACGCGTGAAATCGGCAATTCACAGCTCTTCGATGATGGCGTGAATGTCGGTATCGGAACGGCAAGCCCAATCCAAAAGCTCGATATTGCAGGCAATTGTGTGTCGGATACTTTCTTCGGCGATGGTTCGCAATTGACAGGAATTGAAACTAATTGGGATACGCTAGGCGCTTATCTAGACACCACAGTTGACATCTCGGTCAATTGGGATACTCTGGGTGCTTACTGGGATACGATGACTAATGTAATTGGCTCGCATACAAATTACATCGATACAATTTTTGCAAATAATTTAATTGGCTATCCATCGGTTCAATTTCTTAAGGGAACATCCTTTTTCGCAGGCGATTCATTCGAGGTTGTAATAGCCACAACAGCCGCTCCGGCATCGACATTGTGGGCACATCCTTTGTCTCGATGGATATCCCCCGCCGATGATACACTTCAAATAGTCAGTATATCTGAAAAGGATTCCGCTGTATATTTATATACACCAGGGGAAATCAGCATACTTTCAGGCAATGGAATTAAGTTATAATGCTATGGCAATAAAGAGAATTGGATTGCTGAAATCGGTGGATACTGTGAAATAGAAGACAGTCTGCATATCAACGGTAACTGCAAAGCCGACACATTCATCGGCGATGGCTCACAGTTGACGGGGATTGAAACTAATTGGGATACACTGGGAGCTTATTGGGACAAGACAAACCAATTTAATTATTTCACACAGGATTCGATTGATTGGGACACACTCAACGCTTATCCAGATACATCGATTGTTTATGACACCCTTTTTGCATACTGGGACACAACGAACCAATTCTCCAATTTTAAGCAGGATAGTATAAATTGGGATACGCTGGGGGCATATTTGGATACAACTTTTTCTTTTCCTATGGATGATAATTGGACAATAAGCACCTCGATAGGTAATGGCACGGATGACACTACGCTTGTTATGGGTGGTAAATGGGGACTTTTCCGCGATGGCAATATTGCTTATGGAAATGTTTGTTCAACCCATGTTAATTTGGGTGTAGCGGGACAAACTGGAACTATTTATGAAAACTATAAATATTGTACAGTTGTGGGTGGATATAATAATACCGCAAGCAACTTTTTTTCAACAATCGGGGGCGGAGGCTGGAATATTACTAGTGGCTATGCTGGCACAATCGGGGGCGGTCTCTTCAACACCGCAAGCGGTCCGCGTTCCACAGTCGGTGGCGGATATGAAAACACAGCACGCGATGAATATGCCACAGTCGGCGGTGGATACGGAAACAACGCAAGTAGTATTAAATCCACAATTGGTGGTGGAAGTTTGAACACCGCAGGTTGGTCAGCCACAGTCGGTGGCGGAGGTGGAAATACCGCAAGTGGTCGGTTTTCTATAATTGGTGGTGGAAGCGGAAACACCGCAAGCGACCGATATGCCACAATCGGAGGTGGACTTTTAAACATCGCAGGCAATACTTATTCCACAATCGGTGGTGGATATTCAAACGCCGCAACAGGTCATTATGCCACAATTAGCGGGGGATATGATAACATAGCCATTTATCATTATTCTACTGTTGGTGGGGGACACCATAACACTGCAAGTGGCTGGTCTTCAACTGTTTCCGGTGGCTATACTAACACTGCAAACGGTATATACTCCGGTATCGCATGGGGAAAAGAAAATGAAACTTATGCTTGCTATTCATTCGCAGGCGGCTACCATTCTGTCGTCCACGGCGACAGCACCGACACAGCATCGATGGCACTTGGCACCGGCGTTGTGGAATCGGTTCCTTATGCATTTGTCATCGGCGACGGCGATGATACACTCAGAACCGGACATACAATTTTACTGGGAATGGACACAAAAGTTGATGGCGCCATTACCGCTGACACTTTCTTCGGCACATTCTCAGGTTCACTCTCCAATCTCTCCCTCCAATCCGCTTATGACGGCGGCGGCGAAATTATCATGGACACAACAAAACACAACATCCGCATCCGCAATAATATCGGCGATGAGATACTTTACCTCGACCGCAAAAGCAGTTATATCGGTATCGGCGATACGATGCCGGAATATAAGCTCGATGTGGATGGCGATTGCAAAGCGAACACCTTTGTTGGAGTTCATTATGGTGAAGTACAAATTCCCAATGGCAACAAACTTCTAATTACAGATTCTTCAGGTGCTGATTCTTTTTCTATTTTTGATGATGGCGATACCACGCATATACATAGTGACAATCCAATAAAGTTCGGCGATTCAACATTTATTATAGACGCTCCAGAAAATGTGGTTTTAGCTCACAATTGTGATATTCGAATTAGCAGTTCTGAAGGCAGTCCTTATGGGAGTCTGATTATTGGTGGTGAAGGTACATCGGGTGGTTATCTTTATCTGAAGCGAGGAATTATTGATTATACAGATGGTATCGTTAGGGCAGGCAATGCTGGTGATGTTCTTGTGACTACGGGAGTCCTGCCTGATATGACTGCCGATGTTTATTGGGCAAATGCCAGTGATGTCGCTCATGGAGACAATTGTGCGCACTGGACTCGGGGAACCGGTGATGATGAAAATGTAGTTTTCACAGGTGATTGCTCAAAAGAATTCCTTGCTATTGCCAAAGGACATCCAACCAACTATCTATATGCTGATGCTGATAATAAAAGAACACATGTGAACCTTGGGGGTAATTCACAAACCGGGGTAGATGGGAATGATTTTAAATATTGTACTATAAGCGGTGGAGAAAACAACATAGCAGCACATGATTATGCTACTATTGGTGGTGGATTATATAACAGAGCTGATAGCTTTTGGACAATAATTAGCGGTGGTGATTCTAATTCAGTTTATGGTAATTGGGGAACTATTGGAGGTGGGCACCAGAATACTATTCGTAATGTGTCAAGATACTGCACGATAGCAGGAGGAGCCAGCAATGAAATACATGGTGGGGGATGGATTAAGCCTACATTGGGGGCGACAATCGGCGGTGGTGGATTCAATGTCATACTTGCCACAACTGGGTTGGGTCCTGTACCAACTCCAGCTATTGGTTTGAAGTATCCTACAATTGGAGGAGGCGAATCAGATACTGTAAAATGTCACTGGGGTAGTGTATTATCAGGCTATTCAAATGTTGCAGGTAATAGCTGTGGTGATATTGCAGCCGTAGTTGCAGGAGGATATGATAACTCATCATTAGCAAAATTAACATACATAGGTGGTGGCGATAGCAATTATGTGAGCGGAGAATATGGAACAATAGGAGGCGGGCATATTGATACCGTTTTCGCTAAATATGGTGGAGTATTCTCTGGTAGAAACAATCTTGCCGGAGATGAATATTCAGATTCTTGTTCATTCGTAGGTGGAGGTGCTAATAATAGAAGTATTGATTTATATTCTACAATCTGCGGTGGATATGGAAATGTTGATAACTCTGGGTATGGTTTCATTGGTGGCGGTGAGAATAATATAATCAATCTTCATAATGAAACTTCTCATTCTACAATAGGTGGGGGAAAAAATAATACTACAATTGGAATTTATACTGGGATTTGTACCGGATATAATAATCAGGCAGGGAATGGGCTTGTTGGCGATACTGCTGCATTTGTTGGCGGTGGTTCTGACAATAAAGCAATTTCTCAATATGCGGCTGTTTGTGGGGGGCGCTATAATACTGCAACTGGGCTTAACGCTATGATTGGCGGTGGCGGTGGTAATTATACATCTCCTGCTTCGCATTATTCTTATATCGGTGGTGGAAAACAGGATTCGATAGATGCGATTTATTCAGTTATCCCCGGCGGGCGCAAAAATATTGTAAATGGTAAATTTTCTTATGCGTTCGGGAATGAAGTGGTAGTTAATTCCGATTTTGTCGTTTCATTTTTTAAAAATAGAACCTATACGCTTATCGATACTTTCGTTCAGGAACATTTTACTTATATTGAAACTACTTATGTTAGACCGGGAAAAGTAGGAATAAATAACCCAAATCCGTACGAAGCGCTACATGTTGTTGGCAATACGATAATCTCTGCGGATATTGAAATCGGTGACGATGCAGTTATTGATGATAATCTCGATGTTGGTGGTGATGCAGAAGTAGACGGAAAAGTTACAATCAATGATATTTTGCATATAGAACCCCGGGAAGATGAACCGTATGGTGTAGCCGGTGATATCTACGTAAGATTAATCCCCGGAACACCCGATATAATATTAATCTACTTCCATAATGGCGACGATTGGAAACAGATCGATTTAATACCCTAAGGAGTGAATTATGCAGCGTATTACCGTTATCCTTTGCATTATCATAATACCAATAGCATTCGTTTTAGCATATTGGGAGAATACATACGGAGGAGTTTACGATGAATATATCTGTTCATTGGCAATTACCAATCAAAACTACATCATGAGTGGGGCAACATATTCCTTCAGCTATGAGCTTCCGGATTTTTATCTCATAAAAGTGCGCTCTTCCGGATTAGAGTTGTGGCAGCGCATATATGGTTATGGTTGTGGATACTCGGTTATCAATGCCGACGACGAGGGATATATAGCTGCGGGTTATCTAATCTTTCCCCCCATAACTGATAAACATTGCTATTTAATGAAAACGGATGAAGATGGCGATTCGATTTGGGCATATATTTATCGCATTGGCAACGCCCGTGCTGCGTCGGTCGCTCAAACATTTGACGGAGGGTATATTGTTGCATGGGACATACCCGTCTCAGGAGAAGGATTCTATCTTGTCAAGACGGATTCATTGGGTGATTCAATATGGACAAGGACTTATGCTGATACAGTGGTTCATAACTTTAGGTCTCTTGTTAGAACACCTGATGAAGGATGTATTGCAGTGGGTGAAATACATCTTGAGGGTCATTCCGATGTTTCTATCGCGAGAATCGACAGCTTAGGAGAGATTATCTGGACGCAAAATTATGGTAGTCATGGTACTGATTATGCCTGTTTCATTGATACCACAGCCGACGGCAACTTTATCATAACGGGTCGGACAAGCATATATACGACTGGTTCTATCGTAGACCTTTATCTTCTGAAAATAAACCCTTTGGGCGATACCTTGTGGACGCGGCAATTCGGTGGAGTGGATAATATAGAACGTGGTTATTGTGTCCGTCAAACTTTCGATGGCGGATATATAGTTGTTGGTGAAACTTATTCTTACGGCATCGGCACACCGGATTCATCGAATGTGTATCTTATCAAAACCGATTCGGAAGGAAATATGGAATGGGAGTGCACTTATGGAGGAAACGGGCAAGATTATGGAACTTCCGTCTCCCAAACCGATGATGGCGGATACATCATCGCCGGTGTCTATGACCAGGGACCGCACACAGATGTCTACCTAATAAAAACAGATTCACTGGGCAATGTGGATTGGATTCGAGAGCCGGGAAGGAAACCGCAAGAAATTGTGCTGAATGTTTATCCTAATCCGTTTAATGATGTGTGCAGGATAACGGTTGATGTAGGGGCATGGCGCGCCATGCCCTTACAAATAGAGATATTCGATTTGCGGGGGAATCTTATAGAGACATTCGATAAAACGCCCTGTGTGTGGAAACCGGATGATGAAATCGGAAGCGGGATGTATTTAGTGAGAGCGACAACAGGAGAAAAGATGGTGAGTAAGAAAACTGTGTTAATGAGATAAAGAGGAGGTTTGTATGGAATATTCAACAATTGCCGGTGGTTCTGGGAATGACGCTGGAGTAGGTTGCGCAGTTGGCGGTGGCGGCGCTAATTATACATCACCAGCTTCGCATTATTCTTATATCGGTGGTGGAAAACAGGATTCGATAGATGCGATTTATTCTGTTATCCCCGGTGGACGAAAAAATATTGTAAATGGTAAATTCTCTTATGCATTCGGGAATGAAGTGGAAGTTAACTCTGACTTTGTCGTTGCTTTCTTTAGAAATAGAACCTATACGCTTATCGATACTTTTGTTCAGGAACATTTTACTTATACTGAAACGACAATTGTTAGACCGGGAAAAGTAGGTATTAACAACCCAAATCCATATGAAGCATTGCATGTTGTTGGCAATGCGATAATCTCTGCGGATATTGAAATCGGTGGTGATGCAGTTATTGATGATAATCTCGATGTTGGTGGTGATGCAGAAGTGGATGGAAAAGTTACAATCAATGATGTGCTCAGATTGGTGCCAAGAGATACAGAACCCCCAACACCATGGGAAGCTGGAATGATATATATATATGAGGTTCCTGTTCCTCCATATACTCAATCCATAAAATGCTATATAAATGGTGGTTGGGTAACAATAGACTATCATTGAGGTGCAAAATGAATAAATATATGATTCTGATAGTAATCAGCATTGTCTCTATTCTTTATGCAATTGAAGTTTGGGAAAACACCTATGGTGGTATTTATGATGAAATTGTTGCTTCTATTGCAATTACGGACGATAAGAACTATATCGCAGTTGGTGGTTCGATGGATTCTCCCATATTCGGAGGATACTTCTATGCAATCAATGTTAACGAATATGGCGATTCAATTTGGGCGAGAACCTATGTTGATAGTATTGGTGGAGCGTGTTCAATCATAAAAGCCAACGATGGAGAGTTTGCAGTTTCTGGTCAACTATCAATAGATGACCAACCGCATTATGTATTATTAAAAATAAACTCATCGGGTGATTCCTTATGGATTCAGGATTATGGACAATCATATAGTTATTCATTTAGTTCTGTAATTGAAACGAATGACGGAGGTTTCATGCTTGTATGGGAAGAAGCTCCTACAACATATCACGATTTCTATGTGATAAGAACAAACTGTGATGGAGATAGCCTATGGACACGCACAATAGATTATTCAATGACTGATTTTGGTCGGTCTATAATAAAGGCAAATGATGAAACTTTTATTATCGTTGGAAGAACTGATTTTCCACCAAGCGAATATGATGTATATATCACTAAAATAGATAGCCTTGGTGAAGTAATCTGGACTACAGTTTATGGTGGAATGGGCACAAATGAAGCCTGGTTCATAGATACCACCTCCGATGGCAACTACATCATCACAGGCAAAACAAGTCTCTACTACTCCGTCCTCTTCGATGTCTATCTCCTCAAAATCAACGATGACGGCGATACCTTATGGACAAGGAAAATAGGAGGTGAAGACGAAAGCGATATTGGTCGCTGTGTCCGCCAAACTACAGATGGTGGCTACATCATCACCGGCTGGACATATTCCTACGGCATCGGCACACCGGATTCATCGAATGTATATCTCGTAAAAACCGACAGCGAAGGATATGTCGAGTGGGAGCGCACCTACGGCGGAACAGGTGAAGATAAGGGATATTCCGTCTCGCAAACCGATGATGGCGGTTACATCATCGCAGGAGTCTATGACCAGGGACCTCATTATGATGTCTATCTCATCAAGACCGATTCCCTCGGCAATGTTGATTGGATTCGAGAGCCGGGAATGAAACCGGAAGAAATTGTGCTGAATGTTTATCCTAATCCGTTTAATGATGTGTGCAGGATAACGGTTGATGTAGGGGCATGGCGCGCCATGCCCTTACAAATAGAGATATTCGATTTGCGGGGGAATCTTCTAGAGACATTCGATAAAACATCCTGTGTGTGGAAACCCGATGAAGGAATTGGAAGCGGGATATATCTTGTAAGAGCGAAGACAGTAGAAAAGACGGTGAGTAAGAAGATTATGTATGTGAGATAAAAGGAGGTTTTTAATGAAATATGTAATAACCATAATAATCTTAGGATTGATATTCGGCATATTCGCTCAGGTAGAGACACGGCATGCCGTGTCCAATGGCACAGGCAAAGCCAAATCGGCGGGAATGACACTGCGCTTCGCAATCGGTCAACCGGCAATCGGGACAAGGACTGAGGAAAACATTAAATTGCAATCGGGATACTTGCTTATCAAAACTGAAGAAACGACCTCACCTATAGAAGATGCGAGCAAACCTGTTGTTTTTGGAATCAAGAGCATTTCGCCAAATCCCTTTAATGCTTCATGTAATATTGAGTTTGAGATTGGCGAGGAAATGGAAGTTAATCTCAAAGTGCTTGACATTTCCGGCAGAATTGTGGATATTCCAATTGCCAGCGAACGATTAGAGCCCGGACACTACACACTGAAATGGAATGGCAATGATTTGGCTTCGGGAACTTATTTCATACGATTGAGTGATGGTGATAAAATCATAACCAAACGCGCAATATTAATGAAATAACCGCAAACCCAAGCAGGACAAGAGCGTAAAGGAACAGAACACACGCAAAAAGAAGCTCGATATACAGATAAGGAGCTTCGTTATGCGTAAAACGAAGTTGTTTGCGAGTATAAAGAAACAGAACTAACATAGAAAGAGTTTCGTTATACGCAAAAAGAGTTTCGATATGCGCATAAAGAAACAGAATATGAGCATAAACAAGCAGGATATGCGCGAAAACAAACAGAAAACAATCAAAACAAGAGGAACATTATGGCAGGCTGGAAAGAAATTCCGAGGAGCAAAATCGAGGACTTAATCACGCTCATCGATGACATCATTGCCGGCGATGTGCAAAAATCAGGGCGAGTGGATTTTGCAGCACCCGTCTCGTGCCGACCTTGTAGCGTTGCGCGACGGTCTTCAGGCGATTTTAGACGACCGTCAGGCGAAATATGCCGCGTGGCGCGACTCAGTCGCATTGGCGAAAGGTGGCATGCGCGATGCCATTCCCACCGTGCGTACGGCAATTGACAAGTGCCGCGCATATTTTGGTCGCTCGAATCCGCGATTGCTCGATTACAATATTTCGCCGTATAGCTTGCGGACACCGGCGGAAATTCCCACCGCGCCGGAGGCAATCACCGCGGAACCCGCAGGCGTTGGCAAAATCAAGATAGATTGGTCAACCGTAACCGATGCGAAATTTTACGAACTTTGGCGCGCCGGGGAAGACCCGCAAAAACCAGGGCAGGAACTGCGTTTCGAGCTTGTCAAGACACTCACCAAGACAATTTATACCGATAGCGGCTTGACATCGGGCAGGCGATATTATTACAAAGTCCGTGCCGGCAATGCCGCAGGAATGGGAGAATTCTCAGCGGTAGCTGATTGCGTCGCGCCATAATTCAAAAGATGGACTCCATCTCCGAGATGGCGTCCATCTGTGTATCATTCATTGCCGTTTGCTTTAGCTGACGGCGGCGGGGAGTCCGATTCAACGGACTTGGGGCAATCAATAGCCCACGACTTCAGTCGTGGTTTTTTTAATTGTCGCCTTTTTTTTTATTGTCTTTTTGTTTGAATTGCATATTTTAGGAAATCAGGTGAATAAAACAGAGCATTTAACGCGGAGACCGCAGAGAATGCAAAGAAAAATGTAAGGGCGAGGCATTTCAGATATGAAACAATATCTTCAAAGATGCTTAAAGTTAGCGAATCATCAAAATCAGATAAAGGATTTTCTAAAATGGCTCGCCCCCACTTGTCGAACCGATAACCGATAACCGATGACTGGGCAACTGACGACTTTTCAGAATTTATCAGTAATATCCTCACCTGTCTTTGCGTCGATGAGCCTGAAGGAATTTGGCAGCATTGCGGCATCGGCGAATACGGTTAGTTCTATCGCATAAGCTTCCTTGAAATCGGCGATTCGGTCTCCGCCATCGGAGAGAAGTTCCTCGGCAATAGATGGATGAGTAAGAATCATCGCTTCGCCCTTGAATTTGCCTTTAGCGCGGATAAGCCATCGTTCGAGATTAGCGACCATCGTACTCGGCGAGTATATCGCTCCTAAACCGTGGCATATTGGGCATTCATCGGTGATTCTGGACAGCAGTGACTGCTGGACACGCTTGCGGGTGAATATCACCATTGCGAAATCGTTCATCGGCAGAATTCGCATGTGAGCGCGGTCCCTCTTCATAAATTCTTTGAACTCACGCTCGAGTTTAGAGATGTTCTCCGAACTCTCCATGTCGATAAAATCAACGACGATAATTCCGCCGAGGTCTCGCAGTCGCAATTGACGCGCGATTTCCTCTGCGGCTTCGAGATTGACACGCAGAATCATGTCTTCATATTCTTTCTTTCGAAATGATTTGCCACTGTTGACATCTATTGCGACAAGCGCTTCGGTCTGGTCTATGACAATTTCCCCGCCCGATGGGAGACGAACCGACCGTCGGAACATTAAATCGATTTGCTTCTCGATAGCGAGTTTATCGAAAATGGATTTACTGCTGCGGAACAGTTCGACTCGCTCAGCAAGACTCGGCGCTACCTGCTCGACATATTCGACGACTTTTTTGTATTCTTTCTCCGAATCGATGATGAACTTTTCCACTTCATCGGAGAACTGGTCTCTGACAAGCGCGGGGATAAGACCTTCATCCCTGAAAAGAAGTGAGCCGGGCGGAAGAACCTGCGCACGCTTCCGAATTTTATCCCATACTCCGAGAAGATTTTCGAGGTCTTGAGCAAGGACATCCGCTGAAAGCCCGCGAGCGATTGTCCGCACGATTACACCGAATCCGTTCGGTTTCAAATCGCTAATAGCTTTTCTCAATCGTGCGCGTTCACTGCGGTCGCGGATTCTTCGCGAAACACCGATGTTTTGTGCGCCGGGAATCAGGACGATGTATCGTCCGGGGATTGAGAGTTCGGTAGCGCATCGCGCGCCCTTCGTCCCGATTGGGTCTTTGATTATCTGGACTAAAACCTCCTGCCCTTTTTTCAAGACCTTTTGAATTTGCGAGCCATAGCTTCTGAGCCGCGGCTGATGAAACGAATCCTCATCCTCCTCGGTTTCGGCATCGGCGAATGGGTCGTATCGGGCGATATCCGAGACATGCAGGAATGCGCGCTTCGGCAACCCGATATCGATGAATGAAGCATTCAACGAGGTAACAATATTCTCGACAACGCCTTTGTATATGTTGCCGACAGTTCTTCGCTGGTCGGACCGTTCGATTCGAAGTTCTACTAATTTACCATCTTCGAGGATGGCTACTCGTCGTTCATGAAGTTGAACATTTACTATAATTTTAATCATTGTGTGTGTCCCATGTAAGTGATTTGGAGTTAATCTGTTTTTCAATCAACCGCTTATCCCCACTCCAATTCAGTGTGGTGCGTGGTAACTATTAATTATTAATTGATTCGGTTGTGATTTGTCGTTCGTTATCAGAAATTCTTTCAATTTTAATTGCGATGCAATTCTTGGGCAAAAGTTCGTCGGTTAACCTTTCAGCCCATTCGACAATCTTGATTGCATCGTCATCCCATAAATATTCGGCAATCTCCCCCGCAGTGACATAGTCCAGTTCGGGAACGCGATACAAATCGATATGATATATTGTAATATCGTCATTCGCATAGATATTGACAAGGACAAAAGACGGACTCTTTACCGAATCGATTCCGAACTTTTTGCAAATACCTCGTGTAAGTGTCGTTTTGCCTGCGCCGAGTTCACCGAAAAGGAGAACAGTCGCACCGACTGGAAATTCCATCGCAAGCTTTTCGCCAAATTGCTCGGTAGCCTCAGGTGAGTCCGATAAGAAATGTTTCTGCAATAAATTCATCTCCCAATAACAGACTTCAATGCAGAATTCGTTGAGAGCGCAGAGAAAAATAGTTTAGGGAAAAAAATTTTGCGTTCTTTGCGGTCTCCGCGTTGAATTCTTTGTTCTTCAATTTTCATCGAGATATTTGCGAAGAGTATCGAAAGTGATAAAATCCGCCTTATTGACAAGGATAGATTCGGGACAGCGATAGCCACTATCGCCCTCGTGTGCATGAGTTGCAATTATGTGAACCACTTTGGGCGGGAGTTTCATCTCATAAGCGATAGCCGCTCCGCTGAACGGATGACGCAAAAATTTCCCAAAAGTCGATTTCACTATCTTGCCGTTTTCATCCTTTTCATATTCAAGGAATTTCCCGACATCGTGTAATATTGCCCCAGCCATAAGCATGTCCCTGTCATAAGTGAAATCTGGATACATGTTGAGTAATTCCTGTGCGCTTTGGTATGCAATCGCAGTTACGGACGATGTATGCTGAATCAACGAAACCGGGCATTCGGGAATAAGGAGCGTGAACGGAATCGCAAGAGCCTCTTCCTCATTCCATCCGCCGCGTGAAATCGCCTCCTCGAAACAGTTTTGCACCTTTGCCTTCAGCTCGGCATCCTCGATAAGTTCAAGCTGTGTAATTATCCCCCAGATTTTTTTCATTATCTCTCCTTCTTAAAGTTGAATATCTATAAAATAGCGAGGGATGCGAATATTGCAAGCATTAATTTTCCCTTGCGCTTAATTAAGTTCTGTTGTAATGTTTTAGAAATCAAGCAGAAAATGGAGTTTCAATGAATCGTTCACAAAAAATCGGTATTTTTGCACTTTTAATTCTCTCTATCATCGGGATAATCTATTCGTATCATAACTTCCAACAAGCTTTCCCCGAGGTCGAGCTGCCAATCGAATACGATAAGGAAACCGCCTCGATGATGATAGATTCGCTTCTCGAGCGCTTCGATGGCGTCCCTGCGGAATTCAAGAGTGTCATCATCATGGATGTCAATTCCGCAAAGACCTATATCGACAAGGAATTCGGCGGCGACACAATCCCCGATATCCATCTCGTGGAAAAAGTTCCCGTGTGGAATTGGTCACAGCGCTATTTCGTCCCGCTGCAGAAAGAGGAGTATCTTTTGGAAATCCGCCCCGATGACGGCGTGATGACAAAGTTTGTCCACACGATTCCCGAAACACTCGCCGGTGCGGACATTCCCGTCGATTCCGCTCGCTTCATCGCCGATTCGATTCTCGTCTCGCTGGGCTACGACCTCGATGAATTCGAACATCAGGAGGAGAAATCGGAAAAGCGCCCTAACCGCACCGACCACTGGTTCACTTATGAGAAAAAGGATTGGAGTCTCGGTGAGGCAAAATTCTGGATAATGGTCGGCATCCAGGGCGATACATTTGGCAGTTTCTCTGTGTTTCTCCATGTTCCCGAGGGCTGGTGGCGCGAATTCTCGAAAACGCGCAGTTCAAACTCGATGTTCCAGCAAATCGATACTCTTCTCGCAGCGATATTCGGGCTTGCGATGCTGGTTTATCTCTTGCTTGCGTTCCGGCGCAAAGGTCTTGCATGGAAATTCGGCGCAGTATTCGGATTCATAACATTCGCCGCTACATTTCTCATGCAGTTGAATATGCTGCCATTGAGTATTCGGTGGTATAATACCGCAGACAGTTTCGGTGGGTTCATCGCCCAGCAGATACTTTATGCAATACTGGGCGGCGCCGCAACCGGATTGATGTCACTCATTGCCGGTGTCGCTGGCGAAAGAATTTACCGCGAATTCCTGCCGAAGTTCGATTTCCTGCCTCAGCTATTTTCACCCTCCGGCTGGCGAACGCGGAATTTCCGCAGCGCTGTGATTGTCGGTTACATATTCGCAATCGTTCATATCGGATTCGTCATTTTCTTTTATGTCGCTGGGAAAAAGTTCGGTTTCTGGTCGCCGACCGACACGAATTATACCAATCTCATGAGCACTTATCTTCCGTGGCTTTTCCCCCTGGCAATCGGCTTGATGGCATCGATTTCCGAAGATTTCATGTTCAGATTGTTCGGTGTGCCGTTTTTATCGAAGCTTTTCAAAAGCACAGTTATCGGTGTGATAATTCCAGCATTCATCTGGGGATTTTTGCACAGCACCTATCCGCAGGAACCGGGATATGTTCGCGGAATCGAGGTCGGGCTTATCGGTGTCGCTGCGGGATGGCTGTTGCTTAGATACGGTATCGTCGCATGTCTAACATGGCATTTCGTTATCGATGCCGGTCTCATTGGATACTTTACCGCCCGTCAGGGAACTCCTCTGGATATTGTGCTGACCGTATTAGTAGTCCTCCTCCCTGTAATCCTGATAGGGCTTGGCTTCATCTTCGGCAAGAGGAAAGAAATTGCGACAAACGAGGAAATAATCCCACCGGAGATAACTCCAATAGAGAAAACGGAGATTTTAGAAATTCCCGTGAGCTATAAACCTCTCGTTACAGGTAAAAAAGTCGCATGGGGAGTTATTGCGTTAATCGGGCTTGTCATCGCACTTCTTGCGCCGCAATATCCTCATCAGACAATTGCGGGGACGAGAACACAGGCGATAACCGATGCGAAGGATTTCCTCGTCGAAAATGGTGTCGAGACAGATTCATTCAAAACAGTGGCTCAATTGAGACGAGCGCCAAACGACAGCGAACTCCGTTATACATATCAGCAGGATGGTTGGAACGGGATAGAAGAGTTATGGGGTGAAAACAAGTGGGAATCGTTTTATACATGGAATGTCCGCTTTTTCATCTCCGAGAAGAAGAATGAATATCAAGTTTTGCTAAATCCCGATGGCGAGATTGTCTGGGTCGAGCATCATCTCGAGGAGAGCGACAGCGGAGAAACAATCTCGCAGGATTCCGCTTATGTTCTGGCGAAAGCATTTCTCGATGATTTCGGTTATCAGGAAATACTCGACTGGGAGCTAATCGAGAAGAGCTCTCGTGAGCGACCCAATCGCACCGACCATTATTTCACATGGCAATCTCTCGATTCTATCGGTCAGGCTCATAAGAGAATGGGCGCTGTCATTCTCGGCGATGAGGCATTCTTCAGTAAGAAATTCCTCAAATGCCCCGAGGAATGGGAGCGAAAGGATTCGAAAACCACAGCTCTTTCCGTTGTATTGCAGGTTCTTCCGATAATACTAATCGCTATCGCGGTTTTCCTCGTGATAATCACTTTCGGGAAATCTGTCGCCAAGGGAAGAACCAGTCTCAAGGCGATTCTCTGGACTTTTATCATCGTGGCGATTACTACAATAATTATGACGCTCAACGATTATCCGAAATTCTTCGTCAGGTATTATACTGCAATTCCACTAAGCACATTTATGATTATCCAGTGGGTTGGTAATATTTTGTCTATATTATTCAGTGGAATCATTGCCGCTGTCTGTGTCGGGGCATTTTTCGGCTCGGAATTCAGACGAAAACTTTTGGAAAAGATTCCATTCAAAGAAACACTCTATGTCTCGGTCATCGGCACGCTCGTCCTTGCAGGATTATACGGACTTTTCCGATGGCTCGAAATTTCGCTGAACTTACCACTGCGCAGCCCAACAATACTGATGCCGCTCGATTTCGATTCATTCATCCCCATCCTTTCAATATTCACCGAGTGGAAAGGCAAATTGCTTACTACAATCCCTGCATTATTCGTTGTTTATGCCGCATTGAAAACAAGACTAAGCAATAATACACGAACTTTCATAGCGCTTGTGGCAGTGATGGCGATAATCGGCATGTCAGGTTCTAATGCATTCGGTGAAATCGCATGGGCAATCGCAAAATCAATCTCGCTCGCTATTGTCGGATGGTTCTTCGTCAGGGAGATATTGAAAGACAATGTCCCGCTTTATGTATCGACAGTCATCCTTGCGGTCGGGTTGCAATTCTCATTCGCAATTCTCGCGACCGGCGGGAATACCTTTTTCCTTATCAACGGTGTAGTGGCAATACTGATGACCATCATTCTGTGGGTAATTGTATCGTGGTTTTTCAATCCGAAGAAGAGAGAAGAGGTAATCAGCAATCAGTGATAGGTAATCGGTAATCAGTTATCGGTAATCAGTTATCGGTAATCAGTTATCGGTTGCCCCGCACCGCACCCATTTTCAACGCAGAGACCACGGAGTAGGGGCAAGGCATTCCGATGAACCATTAGAATCATATGAACTGCGTCGGGGAATGCCTTGCCCTTAATTTTATCCTGTTCATCCTGTTATCCTGTCAAATAAAATTAGAGATTGCCAAATTTTTCCAGAGTCTGCTCGAACTCTTTTCTTTTTCCCAAAATATCCGCCAATACTCGCATCGCTTCGCAATAGAACGAGATAAAATCGCTATCCTTGAGAGCGAGCAGATGAATCGAGATTGTCTCATAATCATCCCTGACAAGGGGACCGGTTATTCCATCGGGGAAACCATGTTCGAGATAATTCTTCATCGAATGGGTGATTGCGCTTGAAATAAATCTGGGAATTATTTCTTCAGGGAAACCCGCCTGCCGAAATAGTTCTTCGGCGATTGCGATAAGCGAATAGATGAAATTAGTAGCGAAAACGCTTGCGGCATGATATATCGGCTTCATCCCGGGTTCGATTTTCCAAAATTTGCAATCGAGGTCGTTCACGATATTTTTAGCGAAATCAATTCCGCTATCGTCACCCTCGACTGCGAATGAGACGCCTCGAAATGGATTCTGCAAGGTGTTTAATTTCGGAATGCTGAGCATCGGATGGAGCGAGCATTTGGCAAATTCGAGACCGGCAAGCTCTAAAATCGATGCGGGCAACACTCCCGATGTATGAGCCAGCGTTCGCGTTCTTGTGTTTGACAGTTCCTGAATCTGCTCGAGAACTTTTATCATTTCCGATTCGGGAACGGTGATGAAGACTATGTCGCACCGCTTGAAAACCGATTCTAAATTCGGTGCGACACCCGTTGGGATTGCATTCGCGACTTCTTGAGCGCGTTCGGGAACGATGTCATAGACAGTGCGAATCTTCCAGCCGCATCTCGACAGCCAGTAAGCGATATTCGCTCCCGCTTTGCCCGTGCCGACTATCCCGAGTTCCTTTTTCTTTAATGCTGATTTTGTCATGGATATTCCTAATTTTTATGTGCGAAGTATTTCATCGCTTCCCTTCGACAAGCTCAGGGAACGAAACGGCACCCGGTCATTGAGCTTGTCGAAATGACCGATTATGGATAACTGTTCACCGTTGAGACAGGTTTCAAACCTGTCTAAATTCAATCTGTTCACCGTTGAGACAGGTTTCAAACCTGTCTCTACACATTGATTATTTTATTATCCTGATTCATATTTTACTTTTTCATGACGGCAATCGTGGCGCCGTCGCCGCCCATTCGTTCATCGGGAAGCATAAGCTGTTCGATACGCTTGTCAAGATGAAGTTTATCCCTGACCAATCTTCTGAGAACGCCCTTTCCTTTGCCATGGACGATTAGAATTTCCTTAGTGTCGGATGCGATTGCGTCATCGAGGACATGGTCGAGCTTATCCCAGGCTTCATCGGGGGGAAGTCCGCGAATATCGACTTGTTGCGGGACTTTCCGTTCGCTGTATGAGACTCCCCCATCGCTGTGTTTTTCACGCGATTTCTGTTTCTTCTTCTCGAATTCGCTTTCGGTATCCACGCCGCTGGAATGAATCCTTAGCGGGAGATTACCGACAAGGACGCGGACGAAACCGTGTTCATCGGTCGGGTCGAGGACATCGCCCCATTTGTGAAGCCGATAGATGAAAACTCTTTGCTCTCTCTCCAATTTCTTTGAGCGCCCTTGCCTTAGAGCGATTGTCTTCTCGGCATGTTTTAATCGCTTGCGGATTCGAGCGAGAAAATCATCGCCCTTGCGACGCTTATCGGGTGCGGGCGGTTGCTTTGCGATAATTGCATTCCATTCGTGCTGGATTTTATCTAGTTCGCGCTCGATTGCGGCGGCGATACGGGTATCTCGCTGTTCCTCATAAACTCGTCGGAGTCGGCTCATCTCTTTTTCCTTAATCTGATTCGATGCAATCAATCCTTCGACGAGGAGTCGCTTATTCTTGATGTCATTTCGCTCTTCGCGGACTCTTCGTTGATTATCCTCGAGGTCGGCAAGCTTATGCTGAAGCTGTGCGATGATTTTGTCGAGCGCTGTTCCGCCTTCGGAAAGTTCTCGCGCGCGATGTAGGATTTCCGCTGGGAAACCGAGAAGCTCTGAAATTTCATTCGCCCAGCTCCGTCCGGGAACGCCGAGCAGGAATCTGTAAGTCGGCTCCATTTTATTCTGGTCGAACTCCATCGCTCCATTCTCGATGTCGTCGCGAGTGGTAGCGAAACCGAGCAATCCACCGAGATGCGTGTTCGCGATAACAGTGGCTTTCCTATCGAGAAGCTTTTCGATGAGCGCCCATGCAATCGGTGTCCCTTCCTGCGGGTCGGTTGAACTGCCGAGTTCATCGAAAATGACAAGTGTTCGTTCGTCGGCGTTCTCGACAGCTTGCTTATAATGGATGATATGACTGGCGAATGACGAAACGCTTGCCTCGACGGATTGCTCGTCGCCGATGTCGGCAAATATCTTATCGAAAAGGGGAAGTTGAGTTCGGGCTTCGGCTGTGATTGGAATCCCGCACGATGCCATGACAGTCAGCAATCCGATTGTCTTTAGCGCGACAGTTTTTCCGCCCATGTTCGGTCCTGTGATTATCACGCCTTTGACTCGCGGGGACAATTCCATGTCGAGCGGGACAACATTCGCGAATCCCTTCTCGATGATTAACAATGGATGTCTTGCGCCTACGCAAACAAATGGATTCGCTGCCGCTACCGATGGCGAATTTGCTTTGAATTCATCGGCGAAATATGCTACTGCGATGAGAAAATCCAACTGATGCATAATAGCGAGATTAGAAATGAGTTGCTGACCATAAGCTCCAATTATCTCTGAAAGATTTCTCATGATGCGCAGTCTTTCGGACCGTTCTTCGAGTTCTAATTCTCGAAGCTGATTGTTTAGTGGGACGATTTCTATCGGTTCGATG
>Ga0210003_1001486_pt1 | contig 20658 bp, 16 predicted proteins | sample LantaG_FD_182804 | JGI IMG/M metagenome (GOLD analysis project Ga0210003, IMG submission 182804) | Deep subsurface microbial communities from Baltic Sea to uncover new lineages of life (NeLLi) - Landsort_02402 metaG (SPAdes) (version 2) | ecosystem: Environmental > Aquatic > Marine > Oceanic >... | reverse complement strand
CCTTTGCTCATAGCATCAAGGAAATCTTTGTTTGTTTTTGTTTTTGCTATTTTTTCCAGTAACAATTCCATAGCATCTGTTTCGTTAAGCTGGCTTAAAACTTTTCTTAAAACCCATATTCTTTTTAGGTCATTTTCTTTTATTAATAGTTCTTCTTTTCTTGTTCCCGATCTATTAATATCTATAGCTGGAAACAATCTTTTATCTACTAATCTTCTGTCTAATTTTATCTCCATATTACCTGTTCCTTTAAACTCTTCGAATATAACATCATCCATACGGCTTCCTGTTTCTATAAGAGCACTAGCAACTATTGTTAAACTTCCACCTTCTTCAAGTTTTCTAGCTGAACCGAAAAATTTCTTTGGTTTATTAAGAGCATTTGCATCTACTCCCCCTGAAAGAACTTTTCCTGAAGGAGGAATAATTGCATTGTGAGCTCTTGCTAATCTTGTTATGCTATCCATTAAAATAGCAACATCTTTTTTAAGTTCTACCAGCCTTTTTGCTTTTTCTAAAACGATATGTGCGACCTGTGCATTTCTTATTGGAGGCTCATCGAAAGTAGAAGCTATTACTTCTCCGTTTATACTTCTTTTAAAATCTGTAACTTCCTCAGGACGTTCCGCAATTAATAATACAATTAGAAATACTTCAGGATGATTTATCTCAATAGATTTTGCAATTGTCTTCAAAAGTGTTGTCTTTCCTGCTCTTGGTGGAGAAACTATTAATCCTCTTTGTCCTTTTCCAATAGGAGTTAATAGATCCATGACTCTTGCATTAAGATTCTTTGGCTGAGTATCTTCCAAATTAAATTTTTCAAAAGGATACAATGGAGTTAAATTATCAAAATCTATGTTTCTTCTCATTCCAAGAACTATATCAGGATATCCAAAATTTATCGCTTCAATTTTAATAAGAGCGAAATACTTTTCTCCATTTTTTGGAGGTCTAACGATCCCAGATATAGCATCACCTGTTTTAAGCTTAAATTTTCTGATTTGAGAAGGAGACACATATATATCATCCTGACTGGGCAGGTAGCTGAATTCAGGAGACCTCAAAAATCCAAATCCATCATCAAGACATTCTAATACTCCCTCAGAAAAAAGCAGTCCATTTTTTTTGGCTTGTGCTTCTAATATTTTAAAAGTTAAATTTTGTTTGGTCGAGTCTTTAATATCATCATCAGCAAGTCCCAAGTCTCCGGAAATTTTTACTAATTTCTGAATATCTTTTTCTTCCAATTCTGCTAGATTGAACTCTTTCATTTTATTACCTCTCTTTATTTTTATTTAGAAATTTATTTAGAAACAAATGTAGTTAGAGAAAAACCTAACAAATTGTTTAATATCAATATGTTACAGAAGTCTTTTGAGATTCTCTCTCATTTTCTTTGATTTTAGGTTCGTAAGAGCAAACTTGTGCACTTCCTTTTATTAATTTATCAGGTAAGTCTTTTGTCAACGTGATTTTTAATACTTCATCCATGTTTTCTACAATATGAATATTCATATTAGCTTTTATTTTTTTTGGTATATCTTTTAAATCTGGTTTATTATCTATCGGAATAATGACCTCCTTTATTCCCTCTCGATATGCAGCTAATAATTTTTCTTTTATACCTCCTACAGGAAGAACTCTTCCTTTTAGGGTGATTTCTCCGGTCATGGATACTTTTTTCGATACTGGAATTTCCGCAAGAAGAGATATCATTGATGTTGCAATAGTTATTCCTGCTGAAGGCCCTTCTTTTGGAGTTGCTCCCTCTGGAACATTAACATGAACATCGAAGTTTTTATGTAAATCCTGGGCAATATCCAATTCAAACATCTTTCCCTTAACATAGCTAAAAGCTGTCTGGGCAGATTCCTGCATGATTTCTCCAAGCTGCCCTGTCAATGTAAAATTTCCTTTTCCATGAACCTTAGTTGCCTCAAAAGCTAAAAGCTCTCCACCAAATTCTGTCCAAGCCATACCAATAGCGACTCCAATTTCATCGATTTTATATATCTCTAAACGCTTGAATCTTGGAATACCCAAGTACTTTTCTAGAATTTTTGGAGTTATGGTTTCTTTATAATCCTTTCCTTTTGCGACGACCTTTTTAACAATTTTACGGCATATAGAAGTTATCTCACGTTCCAAATTTCTTACTCCTGCTTCTCTGGTATATTCACGGATAAGTTTTCTAAATGTTTTGTCTGTAATATTAAGATTGTTGCGTGTTCCAAGACCATGCGATTTTAGCTGTTTAGGCAATAAAAACTGTTTAGCAATTATAAGCTTTTCTTCATCTGTATAGCCAGGAAGCCTTATAATTTCCATTCTGTCAATCAAGGCCCTTGGAATGGAATCGGTCATATTTCCCGTTACAATAAACATTACCTGGGATAAATCAAACTCCGTATCAATATAGTGATCTAAAAAAGTACTATTTTGTTCAGGATCTAAAACTTCCATCAATGCCGAGGCCGGATCCCCCCTGAAATCAACACTCATCTTATCTACTTCGTCTAGTAAAAAAACAGGGTTTTTTGTCCCAGTCTTTTTGATCATCTGTATAATTCTTCCTGGATAAGCTCCAATATATGTCCTCCTATGTCCTCTGATTTCAGCCTCATCCCTGACCCCTCCCAATGAGAGACGTACGAACTTTCTATGTGTTGCACGTGCAATAGAACGAGCAAGTGAACTCTTCCCTACCCCAGGAGGACCAACGAAACCTAATATAATACCTTTTGGATTTTTAACAAGCTGTCTGATAGAGAGATATTCTAAAATTCTTTCCTTAACTTTATCTAGTCCATGATGATCCTCATTTAAAATTTTTTCCGCTTCTTTTATGTTTCTTTTTTCTCTTGATTTTTTATTCCAGGGTAAAGATATAAGCCAATCGAGATAATTACGGCATACAGTCGCTTCTGCAGAAATAGGCGGCATAGATTCTAAACGCTCCAGCTCTTTATAAGCCTTTTCTTCTGCATCCTTTGTCATTCTGGTTTTAGCAATTTTCTTTCTACGTTCTTCAATTTCGTTGGGTTTACTTTCTTTTTTAAAACTTATCCCTGTGGGGAAGATTTTTTGATTTGATTCACCGACAGACACTTTGTAGCGGTTTTGTTTTTTCCCTTCTCCTCTTAATTTAGAATGAATCTTCAAAATCTCATTTTCTAAAATAAAATTAAGTCTTTGTAATCTTTCATATGGATTTATTATTTCCAAAAGATTCTGTTTCTCTTCTACGGGCAAGTATAAATGAGAAGAGATAATATCAGAAATCCTTCCGGGGCTATTACCTTTTAAAGCAGGAATGATTGAATCTAAATTTGTGTGCTGGCTAATCTTTAAATAATCTTCAAAAAGAACAAGGAGTTTTTTTAATATTTCTCTTAATATTGCGTTATCACATTCAATTTCTACGATATTTTTTATAAGAACTTTATAAAATGGATATAAACTTAGATATTCTATAATCCGGGCTCTTTTTTTCGTTTCTACAACTACTTTGATATTGCCATCATCCATTTTAACCATTCTGATTATTTTCGCAAGGAGACCCACTGAATAAATATCCGATGGACGGGGTGTATCTAAAGAAGCATCTATCTGAGCAGAAATAAAAATCATTTTGTCCTTTTGAAAGGCTCGTTCAAGTGCTTTCTTTGAAGAAGACCGTCCGATTATAAAAGGTACTAGTGTTGAAGGAAAAACAACAATATCCCTTAAAGGAATTAAAGGGAGATTCTTTATTGTTTCATTGTTGTCTTCGATTTTCATTATTTTACTCCAGCAATCCGCTATTAAAATTCAATATTATCTTTTTTTCTTGACTTTACTTCATCTATATTTGGCAAATTGATTTTCACCCTTATCTTGTGGCTTAATTCTCATTATGCGGGGATTAAAATCATGGTATGACTAACCTTTTATTATAGCGTGTTCAACTAAAAAGTCAAAGGTCTTTTTAAAAAGCAACTTTTCTTTTAATTCCTCCCTATTCCCCTCTTTATTAACTTTATCTATAATTTGAGCCAAAGGTACATTATTTGCTTTCGCTATAGACTTTAGCTCCTCAGATACCTCCGCATCAGAAACTTCAAGGTTTTCTTTTTCTGCAATCCTGGCAAGAATCAATTGATTTTTCAAATTTTTCTCTGCATTTTTTTTCGCTTCGTCTTTAAGCTTTTCAAACTCTTCTTTGCTGGTTTTTTGTGATCGTGATGAAAGCATTTGCCTTACAATATTTAAAGATTCTTGTTCAATCACGCTATCTGGAAGTTCGAAACTCAATTTATCAGAGATCCTTTCAATAATTTCTTGTGCTAATTCTTGTTTCATCGCCCTTTCTTTTGCTGAAAGAAGCTCCTTTCTTATTTCTTTTCGTAACTCTTTCAAATTTTCAAATTCTCCAACTTCCTTTGCAAATTCATCATCAATATCAGGGATTTTTCTTTCTTTAATAGAAATAACTCTAAGGCTATAAGAAATTTCTTTTCCTGATAATTTTTTATTTTTATGACTTTTGTCATAGCTAATTGTGAAATTTCCTTCTTCATTAGGTTTTAATCCTGTCAAATTCTGGTTTAAAACTTTTTCGTTTTCAGGGTGGCCTGCAAGAATAGTCACTTTCTCGGTTGAAAGGAACCTTTTTGTTTTTACATTTCTTCCTTTCAATTCTGCGACAACATAATCACCATCAAGCACTCCCCTGCCCTCTACTGGTAGGTATTGTACATATCTAGTACTAAGATTTTGCAAAGATTGATTTATTTCCTGATCTGTTACAGAAACGCTTTTCTTTTTTACTTCTATGTTTTTATATTCAGGGAGATTAAATTCTGGCCATACTTCAAATTGAGCCTTTAAACGAATAGGCCCTCCTTCATTAAAAGATATATCACTGACCACTGGAATTCCAACAGGATTAAAATTATTTATTTTCATCTCATTTTTTATGGCCTCTGGAGCAAGGGAATTAATTATAGATTCTCTAATTTCAGCTGAATACATACGCTTAACAATATCCGCCGGGGCTTTACCAGGTCTAAAACCCCTAATTTTTACTCTGTTTGAAAATTTAGATACTGTCCTCTCAAATTCTTCCATTACCTCATTTGAAGGGATCTCTAATTCAATCTCTCTTTTACATTCACTAAGTATCTTTACAGAACTTTTTGTCTTGTCCATGAATTCTCCCTTAATTATTCAGGGTAATGTGAAATGGGCAGAGCGGGACTCGAACCCGCACTCCTTCAACAGGAACTAGGTCCTAAGCCTAGCGCGTATGCCAATTTCGCCACCTGCCCTTTCTACACAGAAACAAAAATAATGTGGCCTTTATATAATCGACCATCATGGAAAGATATGATTTATTTTATTGAGTTTGAATTAATGTTATATTTCTTCTTATCATAATTTTGCTTTTTTGTCAATTTAACCGAGATGTTAGTTCTCTAGTGTTTGATTTTATTCATACGCTCCAATGTTCTTTAGGCTAGAGTCTTGAGTATTTTAACGTAATAGTTTTTGCAGCTTACTGGCAAGATTCGGATCGACTTCCTTCAATTTTCCATATATTTTTCTTGCACTGTAATTATCATGAAGATTCAAATAGACAATAGCTAAGTTATAAAGTGAAACAGCATGGTCAGGCCTAAGTTCGACCGCTTTTTCAATAGGTTCGGCAGCAGATGAGAAATTTTTCAGGTACATATACCCAATACCAATACTAAGCCATCCATCAGCATCCTCAGGGTCTATTTCTACAAGTTTCTTGTATACTGCAATAAAATCTTTATATTTCTTTAATTTGCTATAACAAAATCCTAGATTTGAATAAGCATACTTAAAATCGGGTTTTATTTCTATGGCTCTTTTGAATGGTTCTACCGCTTCACTATATTTATTAAGCTTGACATACATATATCCAAGGTTATAAATAGCATCAGCATCCTCAGGATTGAGCTCAATCAATCTATTTGTGCTTTCAATTGCTTTATCAGCCATATTGGCTTCATCATACATCTTGATAATATTGTTTAGATATATTTTTGTATTTTCAGGATTTATTTCGGAAAGATTTGTATAGATTCCAGCAGCCTTCTCATACTGGCCTGCATTCTTGCACGCCTGAGCCAATTTTTGATTGATTACTAAATCATTAGGTTTTTCTTTTAAAGCCTCTTGAAAAGATGCAATAGCTTCTGCAAATTGTTTAAGCTCTATCTGACATATAGCAAGATTATAATACCCTGTTCCAGGATTTTTAGGCTCTGATTTAACATAATTTTTATATGCTTCGGCTGCCTTTTCAAAATCCCTTAGTGCTTCATAAGCACTCCCAATCTGAAAATAAGCCTCGTTATTGTTAAGATTGAGCTGGACTGCTTTTTCTAATTGTGGGATTGCATCTTTCCACTTCATCATATTTATATACACTATACCAAGGCCAAAATAAGCACTGTTCATATTAGGGTCTAACTCAATTATTTTTTTATAGTTAGTGACTGCTGCAGAATAATACCTTTGCTTAACATTAATAGAAGCTAAAAGAATGTATGCATTGATATCTTTAGGATTTTGTTCTATGACTTTCTTCAAATATTTTTCAGACTTGCCAGTGTTGTCCAATGCATAATATATCTTTCCTGCAAAGTAAGACCCTTCCAGAGTTGAAAAATAATCTTCCTGTTCCCAATTCTTAAACTTGGTCACTGTGCTGCCTTTCTGTAAACCCATCAATACTCTAACAGGAAAGACGAATTTTTCTACATTATCCAGGAAAACAATCATACCTAAGACCTGCCCGTTTGAATCAAGAACAGGACCTCCACAAAAACTATCTGGCGGATTTAAGGTTGTATCGATAATTTTCTGATTAGGAGCATATTCTAAAAGTTCTCCTATTGTACCATCAACAACTTTGATCTCTCCTAATTCGTTTCCTCCAATAGTAAAAATATTCTTTCCCGCTTCAAACTCATTCGACTCGCTAAAAGGGAGAGAAAGCGCCTTGCTTTTAATTTTTAAAAAAGCAATATCTAAATTTTTATCGACAGTGACAATCCCTTCAACTTTAACATTTTTCCCTTTGAAATTTATCCCTTCAACGTTTTTGGCTTGACTGACCAGGTGATAGTTTGTTGCCATAATCCCATTGCTTATAACAAATCCTGTCCCCCTGCAGATTACTTCTTTATCCTCCCCCAAGGAAACAAAAGAAACTACACTATTTTTGTTTTTTTCTAAAACTTTCAAAGCTTCTTCGGATTGTGGAAATATCAATGAGAACGGAAGAAGCAATACAATAAGAAAAGAAATAATCCCAATTTTTTTGTTATTTTTCATTCTCATCTCCTATTAATATATCTTTAGCTAATAACTTATTTTTCAGGGTTAAATGTATACTTTGCTAATTATTCTGTCAACACTTCTCTTTTTGACAAAGTATACTGTATTGATTAGCCTAATACGGATATAAAATGAAAGCAATAAATAAAGTAATTTTTGTATATTCTGGCACATTAGCTGGAGTTTTACTATGGATAGCAGCAATATTTTTTGCTCCTTACCTTAAAAGTCAGACATCAGAATGGAATAGACTGATTTATGCTGTTTTTTCCCTTATTTGCCATCAAATTCCTTCTCGATGTTTTTATGTGTATGGATATCCTCTTGCTGTGTGTGCCCGTTGTTTTGGTGTATATTTTGGGTTCTTGACAGGCACTGTATTTTATCCTTTTTTGAAAGGTTTTTCCAAAATTTCATTACCCAGAATAAAAACATTTATACTAATGTCTCTGCCAATTGTTGCTGATAAAATAGGCAATGTTTTTCATTTATGGATGACTCCTGGCTGGCTGCGATTCATAACTGGATTAATTTGGGGAATCATTCTTCCTTTTTTCTTTATCGCTGGATTGTCTGACTATTTTATTAACAAAATGAAAAATTCGAGAATCTGATATCTTGCCTGTAAAAATATATCTTGAAATTAAAACACAAAACAAAATAAAATAGGAGAAACCACCTGAGAAGGAGGAGCAATGATTGATCAAAAACCTAGAATGTTTATGCCAGCCCTGATAGGCGGAGCTGTAGCAGGAATCCTATCAGGTGTCCCTTTTATTAACTGTCTATGCTGCATATGGATCATTGGCGGAGCCATACTGTCGGCCTATTTACTATCTAAAGACTCTTCCGTTGCATTAAGTGCTGGGGATGGAGCTATAGTAGGTGTTTTTACTGGAATAATAGCAGCTGTTGTGGATTTTATTGTCAGCATTCCTTTCAGTGCTATGAGCAGTGAGTTTACTAGAAACATCATGGAGAAACTTGCTGACTATGCTGAAGAAATGCCCTCAGGTTGGGAAAACCTGCTTGAAAAAGGCGGAGTTGAAAGATCAATTCCAATGTTAATGCTCGGATTCGTTATTTCTGTAATTATATTTTCAGTATTAGGAGCGCTCGGAGGAATAATTGGGATCTCCATTTTTAAGAAAAAAACATCTCAAAACAATCAAGGAGTCATCGATGTTCCTAAAAACACGTATAATGCTGAAGACACAGATAATAGTCAATCCTGAATCCGATAAGGGCCGTACGGGAAAAAGATGGAAATATACAAAGGAAGCTCTTAAAACTTTTTTCAAAGAATTCAAATACGAATTTACTGAAAAACCTTTCCACGCCGTTGAAATATCAAAAGCCGCAATTAAAGAAGGCTCAGAGCTCATTATTAGTGTTGGGGGCGATGGAACAATAAATGAAATAGCAAACGGATTCTATGAAGATAAAAAACTTATTAATCCGAAAACATCATTAGGAATTGTTCCCTCTGGCACAGGATGTGATTTGAGCAAGAGTTTGAATATTCCTTCTGGCCTTAAGAATGCTTTGAATATCATTGCTCAAGCTCCACCGTCTCTGATAGATACAGGAAGAGTGACGTTCAAAAATCACTCAGGAGAAGACGAAGAAAGGCTCTTTCTAAACATCTCAGACTTTGGTATTGGCGGGGAAGTTGTAAAAAGAATGAACATGAGCAGGATTAAACGGAAAACTTCCTCTTACCTTAAAAGCTTAATATTAACATTTGTTACTTATAAAAATAAAAAACTAGGAATAAAAATTGATGGGAAGGAACTCCCGAACGACGAATACATGATCGGAGCTATTTCAAACGGAAGGATTTTTGGCAAAGGCATGAAAATAGCTCCGGGAGCAGAACTCGATGACGGACTTTTCGATATTGTCCTTATAAGAGGAATGAAGATTTTAGAATTTTGTATGAATGCCTGGAGAATTTATTCCGGAAGCCACCTTTCTCACCCAAAAATATCATTAGTCAGGGGAAAGAAAGTAGAAGTCTTCCCTATAGACGATGAAGAAGATGTCTTAATTGAAATCGACGGAGAACAAGCGGGAAAATTACCTGCAACTTTTGAGATGGTTCCAAAGAGTTTTTTTGTTAAGGCATACCTTTAATCGAAGAATCTAATCGTCTTTTTTGTTCATCAAATAGAGATCCCGGTTGTTTGTAAAAACCACCCTCCCTGATTTGTCATAATATGTATATATTTTTGTTCTGTGCCTTATAAATGATTTCCTGTATCCATAATTTTTCACTTTTTCAATATAATTTCTTGTCTCAGGATAGGGAGGAATGCCACCGTATTTCTCTATAGCTTCCTGGCCGGCATTATAAGCCGCCAGAACTAGTTCTGTCCTTCCTGAGTAGACTTTAATTAAATCCTTAAGATATTTTACTCCCCCTTCAATATTATCTTCGGGATTATATGGATTTGTTACTCCGTATTTCCGTGCAGTTTCAGGCATTAGCTGCATTAATCCAATCGCTCCTTTAGTAGATAATGCATTTGTGTTATAATTTGATTCTGCTTTGATTATAGAATGAATCAGAGGCGCTTCTACACCATGTTTATCAGCTATTGTTTGTATGATTTCATCGTATCCACCATCTCTTTTAATCTGGGCTTTGGCTTCTATTCCTGAATAGAACAGTATAAATAGAAATATAGCAATTATTACTTTAATTTTTTTAGTGAGAATAAATCCAGATGCCATTGTTCTCTATTTTTTCTACTGAAAATTAAATATATAATTCCAAATTTTTAAAATAAATACAATCACCTTTAAGGGTGATTTTTATACCCTATTTTATCATTTCTTCCAGAATAGATGAACATTTTTTCAGTGTTTGATTCAAGCTATTAACCTTTATTCCTTCAGCCTGGGCAAAATCCGGCCTGCCTCCTCCCCCACCACCTACCATTGGTGCAATCTTCCTGATGATGTCATCTGCTTTTATACGTACAGTAAGATCTTTTGTAACTACCGATACTAAAAACACCTTTTCTTCTGTAGCAGCACCTAATATAATTATTCCCGAACCAATTTTTTGTTTAAGAGAATCAGCCAGTTCTCTGACCTCTTTATCATTCAACCCTTCAACTTTTTGGATAATAACAGAAATTCCATTGATTTTCTGGATATGACTGTCTTTTTTGCCATACTTGAAATTTGCAAGCTTTTGCCTGAGTGATTTGGATTCTTTTTCATTTTGTTTTAATGACTTCATCAATTTCCCAATTTGTAAAGTAAGATTTTCACGTGGGGAATTTAAAACATTTTGGATTTCTAACAACAGCTCATGCGTCTCCTGTACATATTTTAAGGCTTCTTCTCCTGTTACTGCTTCGATTCTTCTCATCCCTGCAGCTACACTTGTTTCAGATATGATTTTAAACAAGCCAATTTCTCCTGTATTATGTATATGGACTCCACCGCAAAGTTCTTTACTAAAGCAACCAATGGTAACCATTCTCACTTTTTCTTGATATTTCTCCTCAAAAATGGCAATAGCCCCTTCTTTAATCCCTTCTTCCAAGGAAACTATTCTGGTTTTGACTTTAATGTTCTCTCTTATCTTTTCATTGACCAGGAATTCAACCTGCCTCAATTCTGAATTGTTTAATGAGGAAAAATGTGTAAAATCGAATCTAAATCTTTCAGCAGAGACAAGAGATCCTGCTTGTTTAATGTGATCACCTAGGATCTGTCTTAACGAGGCATGAAGAAGATGAGTAGCAGTATGATTTATACTTATTGCCTTTTTCTTATGGACATCAACTAAGGCTTCAACCGTATCATGGATTTTAAGCATTCCTGAGATAACCTTAACTTTATGAGAAATTATATTTGGAATTGGGTAATAAGTAGTTTCCACTAATGCAGAAAAATGTGGATTTTTTAAAATTCCTGAATCACCAACCTGGCCCCCAGCTTCTGCATAAAAAGGAGTTTTGCTTAGAAACACTTCCCCTGAGTCTCCATTTTTAAGCTCCTGTACATGTTTTCCTTCTTTTAACATTGCTAATACAGAAGCCTCATGCACTCTCACATCTTCATATCCAATATATCTAATAATAAGATTTTTTAATTCCCCATAAGTTTTTATCGCGTTCTGTCTAGTTTCTCCTTTCCAGGAGAGACGCGCTCGCTGTCGTTGTTTATCCATTTCCTTGAAAAACCCTTCTTTATCCACCCCTATATTTTCCTCTTCTGCCAATTCCTGTGATAGGTCAAGAGGAAAGCCATAAGTATCATATAACTTAAACAATTTTGTTCCAGGAATGATCCGTTTATCAGATTCCTTGGCGTCTGCTATATATTTGTTAAAAGTAAGAATTCCAGAAGAAAGAGCAAGCGAGAAACGTTTTTCTTCAGAAAGGCAAATCTTAGAGACATAATTTGAAGAAGAAAGTAATTCAGGATAGGCATCCTTCATAATATCGCTAACTACACCAACTAGTTTGTATAGAAAAGGTTCGTGTATTCCCAATACATTCCCTCGCCGGAATGCACGACGGATAAGTCTTCTTAAAACATATCCGCGGCCATCATTTGAGGGCATAATACCATCAATTAATAAAAAAGAAATTGCCCTTATGTGGTCAGCAATTATCCTCATGGATATATTATTATCATCATTTGAAGGATATTCGAGACTGCAAATATTGCTTATAGTTTCGATTAAAGGGAGAAATAAATCAGTATCATAATTATTTTTTTTGCCTTGAAGTATAGCAGCTACTCTTTCAAGCCCCATTCCTGTATCAATAGAGGGAGAAGGCAGAGAATGAATTTGTCCTTTTTCATCTTGATAATACTGCATAAACACCAGGTTCCAGAATTCTAAGAATCTGTCACTTCCAGCTTCTATTAAGCTGTACGGATCTCCTTCTTGGATTTCTTGCCCAAGGTCGTAATGTATTTCGGAACATGGTCCGCATGGGCCTGTTTCTCCCATAGCCCAGTAATTGTCTTTCTTCCCGAATCGAAATATCCTGTCCTCGGAAATTCCTATACTCTCACTCCATATCTGGAAGGCTTCATCATCATCATTATAGACAGTAATATAAAGTGCATCTTTCTCCATTTTGAAGACTTCTGTAACAAGTTGCCATGCATATTCAATGGCTGCCTTCTTAAAATAATCTCCAAAAGAAAAATTTCCCAACATCTCAAAAAAAGTATGATGTTTATTAGTTTTTCCAACTTGTTCCAGGTCATTATGTTTTCCACTTACACGCAGACATTTTTGAACTGAAGCCGATCTTGTGTAACTTCTTTTTTCAAGTCCAAGAAAAATGTTTTTAAATTGATTCATCCCTGCATTCGTAAATAGAAGAGACTGGTCATCTTTTGGGTATAGAGAAGAACTTTTGACGATTTTATGATTTTTCTTTTCGAAAAAATCGAGAAATAATTCTCTGATTTTCTGGGCTTCCATCTATTCTTCTTCTTGTTCTTCTTCCTCAGCTTTTTTCTTTCTCTTAGTACTACTCATCTCTTGTTCCATATCATCAAGGGCAACATCCAATGTTGACCGAATTCCCATGACTCTCAATTTGAAATTATCAGGACTTGATGAATATCGCAGCCCTTGTTCGTAAGAGATAAAGCCTTCTTTATAAAGGCGATAAATTGATTGGTCAAAAGTCTGCATATGGTACTGAGAAACACCTGATGCAATTGCATCCCTTATAAGGCCAGTCTTTTCTCTATCATGAATACATTCTGCGATATATGGCGTATTTATCATAACCTCAACAGCCGGCACTCTTCCTTGGCCGTCCTTTTTTGGAATGAGTCTCATGGAAATTATAGCCTTCATGATAGAAGAGAGCTGAAATCGAACCTGTCTCTGGTGATGAGGAGCAAAAACCGAGATAATACGGTTTATTGTTTCAGGTGCATCTAGTGTGTGAAGAGTACTCAAGACCAAATGCCCGGTCTCGGCTGCCAGAAGAGCTGTCTCAATCGTATCTCTGTCCCTCATTTCTCCAACTAGAATAATATCTGGATCTTCTCTTAAGGATGCTCTAAGACCTCTTGCAAAATCCGTAACATCAAGCCCTACTTCTCGCTGGCTGATAGTGCTCTTTTTATCGCGGTGAAGATATTCTATTGGATCTTCAATAGTAATGATATTTAGCCTTTGATGAATATTGATGTGATCGATCATTGCTGCAAGAGTTGTTGTTTTACCTGAACCAGTTGTCCCAGTTACAATAACAAGGCCTCTCTGTTCCATCGCAATACTCTCCAGAACTTCAGGAAGCAGCAATTCCCTTATGGACATCACTTCTAGTGGAATAATTCTCAAAGATATGGCCAATGTTCCTCTCTGGTGATAAATACTTCCTCTGAATCTTCCGAAACCTGCAAGGCTGTAAGCTAAATCTATATCGAGATCCTCTCTTAATGCCTCCTTCTGGAAATCATTCGTAATCTGATCAGTCAATTCAAAAGTATTTTCTGTTGATAACCTTGGGAATGTGGTTAAAGGCTGCAGAACTCCATGAACGCGAATTATAGGAAAATTCCCGGCTTTAAGATGCAGGTCGGAAGCTTCGCTTTCAATGGCTATTTTTAAAAGCTCATCTATTTCCATCTTGCCCCCTTTCAAATAAATTAAATTTGATTTTCTTAATTTGTATTATATACATATGTCAACCAGTTATATTTATCTTTCTTATCACCATTAATATATCCAAAAAATTCATCCTGAAGCTTTTGTGTTATTGGTCCCCTCTTTCCATTTCCAATAGAAATTTTATCAACCGATCGGATAGGAGTAATCTCAGCCGCTGAACCTGTGAAAAACACTTCATCTGCGACATAAAGCATTTCCCTTGGAATAGTCTCTTCAGATACAGGAATCCCTATATCTTTAGCTATCTGCATTACACAATTCCTTGTTATTCCTGGTAATACAGAAGAAGATAAAGGTGGAGTATACAGGATATTATCGACTACTAGAAAAATATTCTCTCCGCTTCCTTCACTTATATGTCCTCTAACATTTAGAGCGATTCCCTCAATATATCCATCTAATATTGCCTCCATTTTAATAAGCTGAGAGTTCATATAATTAGCGCCTGACTTTGCTAATGCAGGAAAAGTATTTGGTGCCATCCTTTGCCAGGAAGATATTCTTACATCAACACCATTTTCCAATGCTTCATCGCCAAGATATTTCCCCCACTCCCAGGCTAAAATTGCACAGTCAACAGGATTTGGGAAAGGATCGACTCCCAATGTTCCATAGCCTCTGTATACTACAGGTCTGATATAGCAAGATTTGAGTTTATTCACTCTAATTGTATTTATAACAGCCTGATTGATTTCTTCCTCAGTGTAAGGAATTTTCATGCGATATATCTTACATGAATTAAATAACCTTTTTATATGTGTTTGAAGTCGAAGAATTGCTATCCCATGAGGATTTTCATACGCTCTGAATCCTTCAAAAATGGAACTTCCATAGTGGACAACATGAGAAGCAATATGAATATTAGCCTCTTTCCATGGCACTAATTTTCCATTCATCCAAACCTTACTATTTTCATTAAAAGGGCTCATTTAAAACTCCTATTTTTAATTATATTGCTCACTAAACCCGGATGATAAATTCCAATACATTAATAGGATCATTTTACGAAGGCATTTTTATGCAGCAAATAATTTTATCTAAATTGTTCATTGAAGTCAAATTACCTCATTTTTGCTTCCATTCCCTTATTGCATTTATTTACTACTATAGATTTTCTAAAATTGCATCATCACAATATAAACAGGTTATGATTTCAGATTACTTCTCCGCAGTGAGGACATTTCTTTGCTCTAATAGGCAAGGGCTTTCTACAATTCCAACATAGCTTTTTATTTATTCTTTCCCTTGCTCTTATTCTTCCTAATATATCATCCAGTTCTGATTTATCAGTATCTTTACCTTTGAATTTTGTTAATTCTTTCACGATTTCTGAGGCTTTCTGGTATCTTTCTTCAATTTTTGGAGAAAGACATCTCATGATAATTTTATCAATATCTTTAGGAATTTTATTGTTTTTCAAGCGTGGTGGTGTAATTTTCCCCTCTTTTGCCTTTTCCAATATTTTAAAAGGATCTGGGTCGAATATAGGAGGTCTGCCGATAATTAACTCGTAAAATATACATCCTATGGAATAGATGTCAGATTTAAATGTTGCTTTTCCTAAAAATTGTTCAGGAGCCATATACGGAGGAGATCCAATTCTAGTCGATGCATAAGGCATATTATTCAGCCAAACCGATGTCCCGAAATCAGTAATTTTAAGTATTCCCTCATTTGAGATAATTATATTAGACGGTCTTAAATCTCTATGAACAATCTTATTTGCATGAGCATGACTAACAGCACTGGCAATCTGCATAACATACTCAATGGAAGTCTTACAATCCAATGCCTTCTCACGCTCTAAAATCTTTTCCAATGTTTCTCCCTTAACATATTCCATAACCATGAAAAAGATATTGTTTACTTTCTCAGCAGAAATCATACGGACAATATTTGGATGGTCCAAAGCTGCTTGAAGCCTCGGTTCTTTAAGAAGCTTAAAAAGCTCTGTTGACTGTTTGTGGGGGACTTTAATTGCTACTTGGACGTTAAGCCATGTATTCTTAGCCAAGAAAACAGAGCCAAAACCACCACTCCCAAGTGGTTGTAAAATATGATATTTACCGACCTTCTGGCCTTTGAGAAACATCACCCACGCTCCTCTCTAATGGAAAATATTTTTCACTTTGCTGACAATATTTTGGTCCACTGTTCCCAAATTTTCACCTCTGGATTTAGCAAACTGTTTAATGATTTCTTTTTGTTCTTTTGTTAAATTCTCTGGCGTCCTAACATTGACTTTAACAAATAAATCTCCCTTTCTATTGTTGTGAAGGTTTTTCATCCCTTTCCCTTTTAAATTGTTAACTTTTCCCGTTTGAGTACCTGGAGCAATTTTCAAAGTTTCTTTTCCTTCTAAGGTTGGAATTTCCAAAGTTGTTCCCAAAACTGCCTTTGCAAAAGATATAGAAACCTGACAGAATAGATTACTATTTTCTCTTTCAAACAACTCGTGTTTTTTTACTCGAATAGAAATATAAAGATCGCCTCTTGATGCACCTCTATCTCCAGCTTCCCCTTCCCCTTCCATTCTCAGCCTAATACCATTATCAACTCCTGCTGGTATCTTAATCTTTAGTGTTTTCTTTTTTTTTATTCTACCGGAACCCTTGCATTCTTCACAGTGAGAAGTAATTATTTCTCCAGTTCCTCTACAATATGAACAAGTGCGAGAAACTGTAAAAAAACCCTGTTGATAACGGACCTGTCCTCTCCCCTGGCATTGGCTACATACAGATTTCTGTGTGCCAGGCTGCATCTTTGAACCTTTACATACAGAGCACAGTTCAATCCTGTTAAGTTTGATTTCTTTTTCCACCCCAAAGGCTGCTTCTCCCAATGATACTTCAAGTTCTAAAGCGAGGTCTCTTCCTCTACTAGGATAATATGAATTTCTTTTCTGACGTGTCCCAAAGAAATTTCCGAATCCAAAATTAAAAAAATTTCCTAGGATATCTTCGAAATCCTCAAAAATTGACGAATTAAATCCAGAAAATCCGCTAAATCCTTCTCCTCGCAAACCTTCATAACCAAATTGGTCATAAATAGATCTTTTATTATGATCAATGAGAACGCTGTATGCTTCGGCCGCAATCTTAAATTTTTCTTCTGCATCTTTTTTACCTGGATTTTTATCAGGATGATATTTTAGAGCCATTTGACGATAGGCTCTTTTTATTTCTTCGGAAGAAGAATCACGAGATACACCTAAAACTTCATAATAGTCCTGTTTTGTCATCCTTCTCTACCCCAGATTCCTTCTTTTGTGTCTTTATAATATTATCTATTTCCTCTTTAGTAAGACCAGAAGAAGGTCTTACTTCAATTCCTTGTTCTCTACCAGTAGCGATATCTTTGGCTGAAACTTTAACTATTCCATCAGTATCTATTTCAAAAGTAACATCAATCTTTGGCATGCCAGCAGGAGCTCCTTCTATTCCTACAAGGCTAAATACCGCTAAGGATATATTCTCGGCTGCTTTTTCACTTTCGCCCTGGAGAACATGTATTCTCACTCTTCTTTGATCATTCTCAACTGTCGTAAATGCCATTGTTTTTTTTGTGGGAATAGTGCTATTTTTTTCAATAATTTTGACAAAGTTTTCATTTTCTGTTTCAATGCCCAAAGAAATAGGGGTTACATCAAGAAGAACAACGAGATCGGACATTTTACCTTGTAAAACGGCTGATTGGATAGAGGCACCCATAGCCACAATCTCGTCAGGATTCAAATGCTCAACAGGTTCTTTCCTAAAAAAATCTGTTATCATCTTTTTTATCAAGGGCATACGAGTTTGTCCACCGACTAGAATTGTTTCATCGATTTGCGCAGGTTCTATTTTAGCATCGTATAGTGCTTGCTCAATATAAGGTATAGTTTTTTCAACAAAATCTCCTGTTAATTCTTCGAGTAATCTTCTTGTCATCTTCTTTCTTATATGTTTTGAGCTGGATTTATAGGAACAAATAAAGGGAAGGTGAATTTCAGTTTCAAGAGTAAAAGAGAGTTCGCGTTTAGCCTTTTCTGCCGCTTCTTTTATTCTCTGTAGTGCTAATTTATCTTCTGAAATGTCAACACCATTTTCCTTTTTAAATTCATCTATAAGCCACTCTACGATGCGGTTATCAAAATCATCCCCTCCAAGATAGGAATTACCATTCGTGGCCAACACATTGAAAATGCCGCTATTTATTTCCATCAATGTTATATCAAAAGTTCCACCTCCCATATCATATACAGCTATGGTGCTGTTTTTTTTCTCATTAAAGCCATAAGCCAAGCTTGCAGCAGTTGGCTCGTTAATAACCCGCAATATTTCGAGGCCTGAAATTCTGGCAGCATCTTTTGTAGCTTGCCTCTGGTTGTCATTAAAATGTGCTGGAACTGTGATTACAGCTTTATTTACTTTTTCTCCAAAGTATGATTCAGCACATTTCTTCATATACCCAAGAATCATAGCAGAGATCTCTTGAGGAGTTATCACTTTAGAATCAATTTCAACTATTACATCACCATTAGGAGCCTCTTTTAACTTATAGGGAATTCTTTTTAATGATTCTTGGACATCTTTTGACAGGAATTTTTTTCCCATATATCTTTTAATAGAAGTAATTGTATTTTCAGGATTTGTAATTGCTTGCCTTGAGGCTAAGTTACCGATTAGCCTTTCTCCTTTGCTTGTAAAACTTACAACAGATGGAGTTACATGCATCCCTTCAATATTATATATAACTCTTGGTTCTTTTCCTTCCAAATAGGCCATACAAGAATAAGTAGTTCCTAGATCAATACCAATAACATGCTCCATAATTATTTCTCTTTTTTTGGAATAATGACTTTAACCAGACTTGGACGTAAAAGCCTGTTATGTAGTGTATATCCCCGTTGAAGTTCTTCACTTATTTGGACCTCTTCAACATCTTCGGATTCTTCAGTAACAAAAGCTTGATGCAGATTTGGGTCAAATTTTCTATCTTTCGTATCTATATGGGTTACTCCCTGTTTCATGAGTACATCTTGATACTGTTTATAGATCATCTTTATACCTTCCTGGTAACCTTTACTATTATTTTGATCCTCAGTCTCCAAAGCTCTCTCAAAATTATCTAGTACAACAATAAGATCACTTAAAAATTCAGAAAGAGCATACTGGTAAAATTCATTTTTTTCTCTTTCAAGCCTCTTTCTAAGATTATCCTTATCGGCTAATTGCCTTAAATATTCTTCTTTTAGTTCTGCATTTTCTTTTCTAAGATTTTTTATTTCTTTTTCCTTTTTTCTCAGTTTGATTCCATATGTTTTTATATCATCATGTTTATCTTTTATTTGCTTTTTTTTATTGATTATATATTCTATTTCTATTTTATGTTCTTGGTCATTTAATTCTGGCTTTGTTCCAATTTTTTTTGACATTTTCTCCTCCCTAGTTGTCATAACTGATAGCCTGGCTCAACTTTTTTGCTACAAAATCCACTACAGGGATAATTTTTTTATAAGGAATTCTTTTTGGCCCTATTATACCTAAGGAACCTAATACCTGACGGTCATATCCATAATGAGAAAGAATAAGGGAACAGCTTGAAACATTGGGAAGATTCAATTCAGACCCTATGAGTACTTTTACCCTCTCAAGGCTTATAAAATCAGAAAGGAGCTTTGCAAGTTTAGCCTTTTCCTCCAGGCTTTGAAAAAGAAATTTCAACCTTTCCATATCAAATAAATCAGGTTTTTCTAACAGTTTTGCAGTACCCTGTAAAAATATTTTGTTTTCTCTCTTTTCCTGAAAAAAATAAGCTTTTAAAAGTATTGTCAATTTACTAATCAAATCTTCATATCTTATCCTGAATTTGGGGACTTCTTTAAGAATATAATCAAGAATAAAAACAAGGTTTCTTCCTCCAAAATTTTCATTGATATAACGAGAAGCTCTATCAAGTTCAACTTGAGTGAAATATTCTTTCGTTTCAACAGATTCAGTTAACACGAGATTAGATAAAGCGATTAAAATGATAAGTATTTTCACTTCAGATATTTTAACAAATTTTATATGGCTAAAATTTATTTTGGAAATCCTTGGAGAAATTACAAATCCTATATTATCTGAATAATCTGATAGTACTTTTGAAACCTTTACAAGAAGAGAATTGAAGTCTCCTTTATCAAGATAAAAATCTTCTAAAGGAAGGTTTATATATTCACGACTGTAAAAGGCTTCTTTGAATAAACCGTTGACATAAAGCCTTAAACCTTTATCAGTTGGGATACGGCCTGCAGATGTATGAGGTTGATAAAGGTAGCCGTGATTCTCTAACTTGGCCATTATATTTCTTACTGTAGCAGATGAGATAGACGTTTTGGTTTTTTTTACAATAAAACCTGAACTTATAGGGCTCCCAATTTTCAGATAGTTCTCTACTAATAGATTCAGAATATTAGTATCTTTCTCTCTTAAAGATTCGGTTTTCAACTTCTTTCCTCTCAATGATTTATAGCATTAAATATTAAAAATTTCAATTATTTAAGGGGAATATTGCCTGTTAAGGCTAAAAAATGCCTATGATAGATTATTTAGATAAGATAAATTTGAGGGCATGTCTGCGCTCCACTAAGATTTTTAACGCCATTTCCT
>Ga0210003_1001485_pt1 | contig 20672 bp, 15 predicted proteins | sample LantaG_FD_182804 | JGI IMG/M metagenome (GOLD analysis project Ga0210003, IMG submission 182804) | Deep subsurface microbial communities from Baltic Sea to uncover new lineages of life (NeLLi) - Landsort_02402 metaG (SPAdes) (version 2) | ecosystem: Environmental > Aquatic > Marine > Oceanic >... | reverse complement strand
CCCTCCGCCTGGGTTCAACTGGGTGAGTAGAAGGAGGAGTAGTTTTTGGAAGAGATTGAGTGGAAAAGAGAGAGAGAGAAAGCGGATATCGAAAAAAGAAAAAGAGAAAATCAGCTCACTCGGAAAGTTGACAAAAAAAACCCGAAATCGACAAAAAAAAAAAAAAACAGGACTGGGGCCAAGGGGACGACCCGATCGTCGACTCCGTCTGCGGCGGCCCCGCGACCAACAACGTGGCCGGGAAGGTCGACGCGTTCGTGGCTGCCGCTCGCGCCCTAGCGAAGACGGTCGTCGGGGGTGGCGGAGAAAGTGGAGAAAGTGGAGGCGAGAAGAAGAAGATGAAGACGAACGGCGGAAGCGCCGTCGGCGAAAAACCCGACTTTGAAGAGGAAGGAGAGCCCCAGACGGGCGACGTCATGATGACGATGGGCTCCGACTTCCAGTACGCCGCCGCCGCGTGGTGGTTCCGCAACCTGGACCGGCTGATCCACCACGTCAACTCCGACGGCAGGGTCAACGTGTTCTACTCGAGCCCGCAGGCGTACGTGCGGGCCAAGGCGGAGGGAGGCGTGGTGGTGGAGGGAAGAAGGGGGAGCAGGAGAAGGACCGACGGAGACGAAAACGAAAACGACGGCGACTGCGAAACCTCTCCCTCTTCTCCTTCTCCTCCGACCGCTCTCGCCTTCAAGGTCAAGAGGGACGACTTCTTCCCCTACTCGGACTGCGACTCCTGCTTCTGGACCGGGTATTTCGCCTCGAGGCCCTCCCTGAAGCTCGACATCAGGAAGAGCGGGGCGCTGCTGGCCGCGGCGAAGCAGCTCGCGGCGCTCGAGTCCCTTTCGGGTTCGTTGAGCGGGAAGGCTTCTTCGTCGTCGTCGCTTTCGTCGACGTCTTCGTCTTCTTCTTCCTCTTCCTGGGCCTCGGCGCTCGACGAGCTCGAGGAGGCCGTGGCCCTGGGCCAGCACCACGACGCCGTGACGGGCACCTCGCAGCAGCACGTGGCGTGCGACTACGCCGCGAGGCTCGCGCGCGGGAGGGCCGCGGTCGAGGGGCTGGTCGCCGGCGCCGTCGCGCATAGGGCCGCTGAAGCGGAACTCGACCCCCCGTCTTCTCCTCCCGCTCCGGCTCCCGCTCCCCTCCTGCGCTCCTGCCCGGGCACCAACGCCAGCGTCTGCGACGTGTCGGTGCAGGCCTCTCGGACCGGGAAGCCGTTCCGCGTCGCAGTGTACAACCCTCTGGCGCAGGAGCGCGTTGTGAGGCTGCGGGTGCCCGTCGCTCTCGTCTCTTCTTCGTCTTTGTCGTCGTCGTCGTCGTCTTTTGCGACCTCTTCGACGACCTCTTCTTCCACCTCTTCTCCGTCAAACTCCTCCGGAACCTTCCCCTTCGCCTCCGCTTCGGCGTGGAGGGTCACCGCGGATTCCGACGGCTCCCCACTCCCTTCGCAGGTGGTGCCGCTGTCGAAGGGCGCAAGAAGAGCGAGGGACTCTGCCGTCGCGGCCGGGGCCGAGAGCGCGACGGACGCGGGCGACGCGCACCTCGCGTTCGCGACGCCGCCGCTGGCCCCGCTGGGCGCGGCGACCTTTCTGGTCTCCCCCGTCGAGCCCGGGTCCCCGGGGGCTTCTTTCGACTCGATCGTTGTTTTTATGCTCGAAGGAGAAGAAGAACAGGAAGAAGAACTGAAATCTTCTCCTCCTTCTCCTCGGCCGCGGCACCCGGATCTGCTGCTGACCCCGACCGGCGCCGACGGCCGCGCCTCGGGCGGCCAGAGGGCAGACACCGCCGCGCTCGTCCTTGACAGCGCCTCGCTGGAGCCCACCGCCTTACTCACCCGCGGCTCTCAGCTGCCCGTCAAGTTCAGTGCCGCGTTCTACAACGCGTCGGACGGGTCCGCCGCGAAGGGGAGCAAGGAGGGCGCGCCGGGGGCGTCGCCAAGCGGCGCTTACATCTTCAGGCCGACGCCGCCCGACCTCGAGTCGACGACGACGACGACGACGACGAAAGAGTCGTCGTCTTCTTCTCTTTCTTCTTCCTCCTCTTTCTCGTCAGCCTCGGCCACGGCCCAGCCCCCGAACAGCTACCGCCGCGTCTTCCGCGACGCCGTCGTCGGTCCCGTGATCGCCGAGGTGCGACAGGACTTCGTCGACGACGACGACGAGTGCGAAAGCCGAAAAGGAGGAAACGGCGGAGAAGGTTGCGGAACCGGCGGCGGCGTCGGGGGCAGCGCGGCCGTCGACGTCGCCGTCTGGGCGGGCTCCCAAGAGGCGCACGTCTCGTGGTCTGCCGGCCCCCTGCCTCCTTCCCCTCGCGAGTCCGGGGGCACCGAGGTCGTCATTTTGTACTCTTCGCCCTTGCAGACCAACGGCGTGCTGCTGACGGACTCGAACGGGCGCAGGCTGCTGCGGCGCGAGAGGGACGCGCGGCCGACCTGGAGGCTCAACGTCACCGAGCCCGTCGCCGGCAACTTTTACCCCGTCACGGCGCTCGCGTCGCTCGAGGAGGAGGAAGACTTGGAAGCAAGAGAAGAACACCAAGATCCCTCTTCTCCTGCCCTCTCGTCGCTGTCCGTGGTCGTCGACAGGGCCCAGGGCGCCGCGTCGCTGGCCGACGGCGAGGTGCAGCTGCTAGCGCACCGCCGGCTGTTCTTCGACGACTTCCGAGGCGTGACGGAGCCGCTCAACGAGACCGCTTGCGGGTGCCGCGGCCCTGGATGCAGCTGCGAGGGGCTGGTGGCGGCCGGGGAGCACGTGGTGGTGGCCGCGAGGGCCGGGGACGAGGCCGCGGTGGCAAGGAGGGTCGCGGCGGGGCACGCGGGGAGGCCCGCGGTGGTTTTGTTCGGAGACGGAGACGGAGGCGGAGACATCGGCGGTGAAAGAGGAGAAGGGAAAGGAGGAGAAAGTTCAACCTCTTCTTCTCCTTCCTCTTCTCCTCTCTCCTCTTCTCCTCTGTCGGTCCCGGCGCTCCCGGCCTCGCTCCACCTGCTGACGCTGGCCCCGGCCCCGCGACCCGCGCCGGAGGGCGCGCTGCTGCTCCGGATCGCGCACTCGTTCGGCGCGAGCGAGAAGAAGAAGCAGGGAAGGAGGAGGAGGAGCGATTCTTCTTCTTCTTCTTCGGACGAAAACAGCGGCGGCGACGTCAAAGACGGCGACGGCGACGTCAAAGGCGACGACGACGACTTCACCTCCCCGGTCTCCCTCGACCTGAACGCGCTGATCCCGGGCGTCAGGTGGAGGGCGGCGCTGGAGACGACGGTGTCGGGCGTCAAGCCGCTGTCGGACGTGCGGCGGGTCAGCTGGAGCGTGTCGGGGCCCCTCGGAGGAGGAGGAGGAGGAGGAGCGACGGCGACAACGGCGGCGACGACGCCCTTGTCGTCATCGAAGAAGAAAAACAAGAGGATCGAAACGAAAAAGTCGACGCTGCCTCTCGAGTGCTCCGAGGGGTGCGCCGACGAGGAGCTGCTGGTGACTCTGGCGCCGCTGCAGGTGCGGACGTGGCTGGTGCTGCCCGAGGGTGGGGCGGGGGAGAGGGGGAGGGAGAGGGAGAGGGAGAGGGCAGCGGCGGTGGTGGCGGCGACAGCTTAGGGAGGTGGGGAGAGAGAGTTAAACAATAGTAAGTATCGATTTCGCTTTTTGTTTTTTATTTACACCCTTTTATTTTCACGTCGCATCCGCCACCCCGGGGACCGCCCTGCTCCTCGCCGCGGCCTCCACGGCCTCCAGCAGCGGCAGGTCCGCCGGCGGCATCTCGTAGGACCGCAGCCTGCTCGCCGGCGCCCACTCGAGCTGCTGCTGCCCTTCCTTCGCCGTGGGCTCCCCTGTCCACTTGGTCACCTCGAAGAGCGGCATGATCAAATAAAAACCCTCGTAGGAGTGAGAGGCAAAGGTCAGCGGCCTCATCGACCCTGCGTCGGCCTCGATCCCGAGCTCCTCTCGCAGCTCTCGGACCAGGCAGCCCTCGAGCGTCTCCCCCGGGTCGACTTTGCCCCCGGGGAACTCGTAGAGCCCCGCCATGGGCTTGCCTGGGGGCCTGCGGGCGAGGAGGACGCGGCCCTGGTCGTCGAGGAGGGCCGCGGCGGCGACGAGGACGGTCTTGATGCCGGGAGGAGGAGGAGCTGTTTTTTGTGTGTTTTGTTGAGGTGGAAAAGAACAAAAATGAGAGAAATGATCTGGAAAAAAATGGAAAAAAGTTTTCAATTCCGATCCCACTCACCTTGCGCCATGGCCGACACTTTCAGGGATCGGCGCGGTGTCAGAGGGGTCGCGAGGAAGCAGTGGGAGGCTGTGGGATGGAGCGCGTGTAGGTGGAAGGAGAGAAAAGAGGGAAGCGAAATGAGGGACAGCGATCGAATGCCCTGTCGTCTAGTTTCATCGTCGCGCCATCTCCTTCGCTTCTTCTTCTTCTCATTCGTCTCACCTCGAGCTGCGGCGATCCTAGGCGTAGAGACAGCGGCGGAGAACGCAGAGAGCGTGCCCCGGAGGAGCATAAAAATATGACTCGAAAGAGAAAGAGAGAGAGAAAGAGAGAGAAACAGAGACAGAAAAGAAAAAGAGAAGAGAGAGAAGGAGAGAGTGCTGCAAAAAAAAACTCCGAAAAAAAAACATTTTTTTCAGAGCTGCCCCTCTTCTTCTTCCTCCTCGGAGCCGGCCGACCGCCGCCGAGCCCGCCTGTGTTTCTTCGTGCCCTCATCGTCGCCGTCGACTTCATCGTCGTCTCCGCGCCTCCCTCGCTTCATCTTCTTCTCGGGGCTCTTTTTCTTGTCGGCGCTCGCTTTCTTCGCGTCAGTTCCACCTCCGCCCCCGCCTCCATCTTTCCTCCCCCTTCCTCCTCCTCCTCCTCTCCTCTCGGCCCAGAACGCCTCGCGCCCTCCCGCGGCAAGCTCCGCCCACACCAGAGCGCGCACGGCAGGGGAGGCGGCAGCTGCCAGCCCCCCTACCTCGTCCGCGGTGGCGTCGAACAGCGCGCGACGCTCCTCGTCGCTCGAAGAAGAAGAAGAAGAAGCAGAGGCGGAGACGCCGACGCCGACGCCGACGCCGACGCCGACGATGCCTTTGGCCGCCGCTGCCGCGACGAGCGCCGCCCTCGCCTCCTCAAACCCTTTTTCCGCTTCCGAGAGAGCGGCCTCGAAGAGCTCCCTGGGGGTAGACCCTTCGAGGTTCTCCCGGACGGCAAGAAATGCGGGCTCGTTGGCCAGGGCGCGGCGCGCCTCTCTCCAGCGGCAGCGCGGCGCGAAAGGAGGGGAGGAGAGAGAGGGAGGTGGTGGATTCGTCGTCGTCGTCGTCGAGGTTGTCGTCGTCGTTGCCGCCGTCGTCGTCGAGGTCGAGAGCGCAAAGCGGCGAGCGAGCAGGTCCCGGAACGCGTCCCTGCTCCTGCGCTCGGTCCGCAGCCTCTCCTCCTCCCGTTCCCTCTTCTCCTCCCTCCAGGACCGGCGGAGCTCCCGAACGTGCTCCTCGAAGGCCTCGAGGGCGACGGAGGGCGCGACCGAGGCGAAGAAGAGCGCTGTGTCCTCGGCCTCGGCCTCATCGGCAGTGACGAGAGAGGAAGAGGAAGAACTAGAAGCCGCGGCCTTCTTCGCCCTCTGCTCCAGCGCGGCCCGTGCTTCCTTCCACGTTGTGTCGTGCCCGATCTCGAGCAGCTTTGTGCTTTTGTAGAGCGCCAAAAGCCTCTTCGTGGCCTCTGATCGGACTTTCGCTGCCTCCTTGGACGCCTCCTCTGCCGCGCTCGACCTCCATCTTTCGATGGCGAGCTTCTGCGCGTCCTCGTCAGACAGCGACCCCCAGGCCACGGAGAGGGCACCGCCGCCCAGGGCCTTGCAGGCGGCGAAGACGGAAGGGACTGTCGCGCGGTTTGGGTGCGGAAGAAGCAGAGAAGAAGAAGGAGTTGTTGTTTTCCTTTCTTCTTCTTCTTTCTCTTCCTTCTTCTTCTCCTTCACCGCCGTTCTTTTCTTCTCCGTCTCTTCTTTCCTCCCCTTCACCTGCGCCCGCCACCTCGCGGCGAGGGCCTCGGCGGCCGCCTCGACCTCCGCGTCCCTCGCGGCGCCCAGCGCCTCGCGCTCCCTCCTCCTGCGGCGGGAAGACCAGTCACCAAAGGCCGCCTTCCGCTCGCCGTCCGACCGCAGCGCGCCCCAGCGCGCGTCCCGCCGCGCCGCGGAGTTGGGCGCGCTGGCCTGCTCCCAGAGGGTCGAGGCGGTGCATCCGGCGGCTGATTAGTTTGGGTCGGGGTTTGGAGAAGAAAAGAGGGAAAGAGAGAGAGAAAAAAAAGTGAGTTTGTTTTTTTGTTCAAAATCTTCTCCTCGCAAGAAAAAAAAACTCTTCCCACACCCCTGACACCCCCAACCCCAACTCACCGGTCAGCAGCGCGAAAAAGGCCTCGACGGCCTCCGCCTTCGTGTCGTACATGTGGTCGTGACCCTCCGCCTTCCTCTTCGCGAGCCTCTTTGCGGCCTCGGCGGCTCCGGGGAGCGGCGGAGGAGCTGCTGCGACGGCGGCGGCGGCGGCAGCGGCAGCGGCGGCCTTTGATGTTATTGCCGTTGCTGCCGCCTTCTTCGCTGCGTCGCCGCCGCCGCCGGGAACAGCGACCGCGGGAGCACCTGCCCCGCTCGTCGTGGCGGCTCCCACGACCGAAGGCGCCGTCGCAGGTGCAGCAGCACCCGCCGCAGACGCAGCAGCGGCCAAAGCCCGCGCCGCCGCCTCCTTCGCCCTCGCTCTCACCTCCTCCATCTCGACCTCCTCCCTCGCCTCGCGCCGCACCCGCTCCAGCTCCTCCGGCGCGGACCACCGCGTCTCCCTCGAGTCCAGGTGCGAGAAGTAGGCCCTCCCGTCGCTCGGGCGCTGGAATTGCCTCCACCGCGTCCTGCCCTCGACGAGCGCCTCGACCTTTCGAGCGGCCTCGATCTTCCGCGCGGCGGCCTCGGCGTCGGCTCCGGCGCCCGCAGTGCCTCCGGCGACTCCGGCACTTCCGGCTGCTATCAGCTCGGCGGGCTTGGACCAGGAGCGCCTTCCCGTGGCGGCGCAGGCCCAGTAGGGGCGACCGTCGGGGGCTCGGTGCTCCGTCCAGGTGGGGATGATGGCGGGAGGAGCGGAGGGAGGAGGGGCGGAGGTGGAAGCGAGAGGAGGTTGAAGTCCGACGCTGCTAGCCATCGGCGGCATCGGCATCATCATCATCGGAGCTCCGCCTGCTCCTCCTCCTCCGGGGAACATTTGCTGCTGCTGCGGGTGGAGAAAGTGACCGCCGTGAGGCATGCGCTGCCAGTGCTGCTGCTGCTGCTGGGGGTGCGGCAGAGGTGGCGGCAGAGCTGGAGGAGGCGGTGGAACATTTGAAAGGGGTTGTTGCTGATTCGACATTGAAAAAAGTAGAAAGACTTTCCCCAAGCGGCCGACGCCTCTGTTTTCCGCCCGCGGCTCGGCAAGGAGCACAGAAAGATCAAGCAGGCGCCGCTGAGAAAGCGAGATGACCGAGTGCCGCTCCCCCTCAAGGCCCGCAAGCGCCAAGAAACGGAAAGAGTTTTGAAAAAGAAAAAAAGTGGGAGCTCGACTCGGACGTTTCGAGGTCGAGTTCTTTTTTCTTCGATCGAGGCTCTCGCTTCTCTCTCTCTCACTCCTCGATTTTTCTTTTTCTTTTTCCCCCAAAGTTCAAGGTACGCAGCCCCTGGGTGCTTCTCCAGCTCTCCTGCTTCCCTCTCTCGCTCCTTCTCTCTCGCTCTGTCGTGCGATCGCATCGTATCGCCCGCGCTGAGAGAGAAAGAGCGCGCGCGCGAGAGAGAGAGAACGTGAAGACGCCAAGAGCTGCTCGCGAGTCATCGTCGTTCGCGATCGCCGATCGCTCTTTTGCTTGCACGCGCTCATCGAAGCGAAGCCGCGCCGCGCCGCGCCGCCTTCCCCTCCCTGCCTTGCTTGATCCCTTCTCTGCGCACGGGAGATGGGACGCAGCACGCCGCGTCCGATCGCCAAGCGCCGAGAATTGAAAGAAAGCAGGAGCCGGAGCGAGAGCAAGGAGTGGATTGTTGCTCCCTATGGAGCAGCCGCCGCCGCCGCCGCCGTCCATCAATCATCACCCCCCCCTTTCGCCACCGTCATTTTGACCGCCTTGCGCTCCTCACCTGGCTCTGATCTGCACGCCGATGGATCCGCACGACCATAATGCTCCCCACGCCGCGGACAGAAGCACGACCCGAGGGGCGCGAGCAGCTGCAATCGAGCGATGAGATTCCGCACTCGACTGAGATTCCGCGCGCGACGGCTTTTTTCTCTTTCGTTTTCTTTCTTTTTGCTCACCTCTTCTTTCAACCCTGACCTCCTCCTCCTCTTCCTCTCTCCACCGTAGAAAAAAAAACAGAAACCCCTTTTTAACCACCATGTCCAAACGCACCAAAAAGGTCGGGATCGTCGGCAAGTACGGCACCCGCTACGGAGCCTCGCTCCGCAAGCAGATCAAGAAGATCGAGGTCTCGCAGCACTCCAAGTACTTTTGCAACTTCTGCGGCAAGTTTGCGATGCGCCGCGCGGCGGTCGGCATCTGGTCCTGCAAGGCCTGCGGCAAGACGCAGGCCGGAGGGGCGTACACGCTCAACACGGGGTCGTCGGTGACCGTGAGGTCGACGATCAGGCGCCTGAGGGAGCAGATCGAGGCTTAAAGGATGGGGGAAGGATTTGTGAGGCTTTTTTTCCAAAAAAAAAATCTGTGTTATCAGTTTCTCATCACCCTTTTTTACAAAAAAGAAGTCTCTCTTTTCTCTCTTTCTTTTCATTACGCGCGGAGGGGGTCCGGGCCGTCCCAGCGGAAGGGCCCGACCTCTGGAGGCGGGCCGCAGTGCCGTGGTTGCTGCTTTGTCGTCGACGCCGCGGCGCTGTTGCCTTCGTCTTCGTTTTCACTACTTTCATTTCTCGCCTCTGCCGCCACCACCGCCCTTTCGGCCTCGGCCCCCTTCACCCCGCCTCTCACCTCGCAGCAGCAGCCGCTCTCGATCTCCAGCCGCGTCCCCTTCCCATCAGTGAGCACCGCAAAGGTCTCGTCGCAGGAAATCAGGGTCCCGGCGCCGCAGACCCTGGCTCGCGCCCCCTGCCAGAGCCAGAGCCCTCCGCCGGAACAGCCGAAGATCTTGTTTCCTTTTTTTCCTTTCCCCCCTCCTCCCCGCAGCAACACCGAGCAGCCCCTGCCGCTCGCGTCGACCGCGGGCCCGCGGCAGGAGTCGATCTCGACCCCCTCGAGGACCAGGGAAGAACCGGCGCCAGAGCACAGGGCCCCCTCTTCGCGGCAGGAGCTGATTTTCGTCTCTCGGGCCGAGATCTTCCCTCCGAGGTGCGACGACAAAGGAGAAGAGTTCGAAGAAGAGCTCAGAAAGGGCGACGAAGGGGACAGAGCCTGCGCCGCGAGCCCGTGGGTCCCGCATCCTTTCACCGAGCACCTCTTTAAAAAGATTTCTCCACCGGCGAAGGTGCGGACCCCGGCCTTCCCTGCCCGTATCTCGCAGTCGACCAAAGTCAAAAGAGAGAGCTTTCCCGCGACGACGACGCCGTCGTCGCCGGAGCTCGAGACAGAGCAACCGGCCAGGAGAGCTCCGCCGAAGGCGCTGGTCCCCGAAGAAGGAGACAAAGAGTCTACTCTCACGGCCTCCCGGAACCCCGTGGCGTCGATGTTGAGCCCCACGACGGCGGCGGCTCTGCGGAAGCGGAGGGCGGGGGTGTTGCCCCGGGCGTCAAGAGTTGTCGTCGTCGAGAGAGCAAGAGGAGAAACGCCGTTTTGGTTTCCGTTTCCGTTTCCCCTTCCTCCTTTTCCTCTTCTTCCGTCAATCAACACCCTCTTGTCGATCACCGCGCTCCTCCCGAGGCCGTTGTGCGTCCCTGGGAGCATCCGAATCACGTCGCCGTCCTGCGCCGCGGCGAGGGCGTCGTGAAAAGACCGGAAGCTGGTCTGAGCTCTTGCGGGTTTCTTTTGTGCCTTTTTCGTCGTCTTTGCCGGGAGAGCGACGGCGAGGGCGTTTCCGTTTTCATCGCTGCCGCTGCTGCTGCTGCTGCTGCAGATCCTGCGAGTCGACGGTTCATCGTCATCGTCGTCGTCGCTTTCTCCCTCTAGAGGAGGCGCCGGAAGGCCCAGCCACTCGGAGCCGGCCTCGGCGGGACGGACCTTTTTTTTTGTGTGTGTGTGGAAAATGTTTTGAGTTTTTTTTTGTTCTTTCGAGCGTCGGTTTTTTTTTTCGTCGAAAGAAAAAACTCTTTCTCTCTCTCTCTCTCTCTCTCTCTCTCTCTCTCTTTCTTCCGTCCCTCTCTCTTCCTCACCTCCAAGACAGCCCCGTCGAAGCCCCCAAAGTTCCCCTCGACCGCAGCTGCCAGAGCTATCTCGTCCGCCTCGCGCCGCAGCTCCCTCTGAGCCTCGACGCGCTCCCTCGTCTCCAACGACGCACTTTCCGCCGCGGCGTCGCTCCCGTCGCGGCAGGCCCGGACGCCTCCCTTGGCGTCCCCGGCCCCGGCCCTCGCCCGCGCCAGCCTCGCCCAGGGCCTCCACCAGCCGGGACAGAGCTCTATCGCCTCGAGGGAGTCCGCGGCGGCTTTGGAGAACTGGCGGAGGCTCAGGCGCGCCGCGGCGCGGTTGCTGAGCACGAGGGCGCGGGCGAGTCTGGAATTTCGTTTTTCTTCGTCCTCTTCTTCTTCTTCTTCTTCTTCTTCTTCTTCTTCTTCTTCTTCTTCTTCTTCTTCTTTTTGGCTTTCGTCGCTCTCGATCAGCGACAGCAGCGCCCTCGAGTAGGAGACGACGGCGGCAGAAAAGTCCCGCGCTTTCATCTCTGCGTTGCCCTGGTCGCGGTCCCGGAGAGCAGAGGCCGGGAAGCGGGCAGCGGGAGGGAGCAGAGCGAGAGAGGGAGGAGGAGGTGGAGGAGGAGAAGGACGAGGAAGGAGCGCGGGCTCTTCTTCCTCCTGCTGCTGCTGCTTCTGCTCGCTCTTTTGGCTGCTCTCGACGAGCGAGCTCTTGGCCTCTATGTTGCTCAAAGGCAGAGTCATCTCAAATAATAATGCTGCTCGCTAGAAAGAGGCAGAAGCTCGAATGAGTGTTCTCGACGGCCGTTTCAAAAGTAATGAAAATCAGAGGCGTTTTTTTTCAAAGAGAAAACTCGACCTTGCTTTCACTTTTTTTTCTCTTTCGAGCGGCGAGAGAGAGAGAGAGAGCTTTCGCTCTCTTTTTCTTCCTCTTCTCTTCTCTCCCTCTCTCTCTCTCTCTCTCTCTCTCTCTCTCTCTCACCCTTCCACACCTCTCCTCCTCCCCCGTTCCTCCCCACCGACGTAATGTTCCGAGGCACCTTCCAGGCGGGCTACCTCACCGTCTTCAACGCCGTGGGATCCAAGCCGCTGCAGCTGTGGGAGACGGACGGTAAGGTTGAGAAGCTGTTTTTTTCAAACTCCTATTTTTAGCGCCGAAAAGAAAAAGGTCAAGAGAGGGTCGATCATCCAATCAGCTTGAATCTCTCTTTGCCTTTTTTTCTTACCCGCAGAGGCTCGATTTCGACATCGCCATTCTCCAGAGGTGTCAATAACATCTGCTGTTATGCTCTCGAAAGAAAAGAAGAAGAGAACGACTTCGAAAAAGATAAAGAAAAAGAGACGATTCATCTCCCATCTCGCTCACCCTGCTCTTCGACCTCTTCTCTTCTCTTCTCTTCTCTTCTCTTCTCTTCTCCGCCTCCACCACCACCTCCTCCATCCACCTCCACCACCACCGCCAGAGCGCGACGGCCACGTCTCGCGCGTCCTCGACGACCTCACCCGCTCCTCCGCGCTCGAGCTCGACGGGAACAACGCCGCCACCACCTCCATCACCTGTCCTCCGAAACGCGGAGCCGAGCTGGGCGTCTCGCTGCCGCACCTCTCGCTGCTGCTGCGGGCGCACCGCCCCGGGAAGGGCTGCTCGCTCGAGGTCGAGGTCAGGGACGACCGCGGGGTCAAGCGCAGGATCAGGGCGTCCACCTTCCAGCCCGTGTCGAAGGTGGGGCCCGGGATCGCGAGCCTGCCGCTGAGACTCGAAGAGGAAGAACAAGGAGGAGGAGGTGGAGAGAAAGGAGGGAAAGCGAGCTCTTCTTCTTCTTCGCCTTCGTCGTCTTTTTCGAGGAAGTGGCACCGCGTCCCGCTCGACCTCGACGCGCTCGTGCGCCGCGCCTGGGGCACCCGCTACCGCGAGACCCTCCGCGTGACGGTGCACGCGTGCTGCAGGCTCCGGAGGGTCTACTTCTCGGAGAAGGGGTACGAGGGGGAGGCGGCGCTTCCGGCCGAGTATCGGCTCTACGTCCCGGCCTCGGCCGTTGCCGCCGCCGCCGTTGCCGCTTCGGGTCCCGCCGCCGCCGTCTCTGTTGCTGTTCCTTCGCCTTCGGTTCCCGAGGCTTCCCCTGCATTTGAAGAAGAAGGAGAAGAGGAGGGCAAAGAGATCCCTGCCGGAGTACGCGAGGCGGAGGTGGCGACGGCGGAGGTGGTCGTTGGCGAGGAGGCGGAGGAAGAAGAAGGCGCGAAGGCGGCAGAGGCGGCGACGACGGCGGCAACAGAGGTGCCGGTCGCTTGAGGAAGCAAAAAGCAAAAAAAGAACCTCCGAAACGAACGAGAAACAACGAAAAACAAGCACTTGTACGAACTGGAAGTCCCCCTTTACTTGAATCATTTTTGCATAATGGGAAAGGAAGTAACACGAAGAAACAAGCGCTAGAGGGAAGAACCAAAAAAGCCAATGAGAAAAAAAAACAGGAAAAAAACACCTCTCTCAAAACAAAAAAACTTAACGCGAAGAAGAAAAACAAAGCACTCTTTCTCTTTCTCTCTTCAACGGCGGTACTGCTGCTGCGGAGGGTACTGCTGCTGCTGCCCCTGCCCCTGTTGAGCCTGTTGCTGCTGCTGCTGGTAGAAAGCGGCCTGCTGCGCCGCCTGCATCATAGCCCACTGCTGCTGCTGCGGGTCCATCACCGCCGAACCCGAACCCGGAGCCGAAGCTCCTCCTTGCATCGGCATTTGCTGTTGCATCGGCATTTGCTGTTGCTGCTGCTGCTGCGGCGGGTAGTAGCCTTGATGCTGTTGCTGGTGCTGCTGGTAGTGGGGCGGAGGGGCGTAGGGCATCTGCTGCTGCATCTGCTGAGGCATTCGCTGCTGCTGCTGCTGCTGCATCACCTCTGCCGCGGCGCGCGCGGCCGCGACCGCGGCGGCCTGCGGGTCGATCGGCGCGTGCGCCATCCCGCCGCCGAAAGGGGTGTTTCCAAAGGGGGTCGCGCCGCCTCCCGGCGTCGCGGCAGCAGCAGCGGCTGCTGCAGCATGCACCGCGCGCGTGTTTTCACCGCCTCCCCTTCCACCTCCACCTCCACCTCCGCCGCCCTCGTCGCCCTTGTTGTTTTGCGGGTCCCTCTTGAACCTGTTGATCACCCGTTCGAGCGCCCTTCTCGGGTTGGCCTCCTCGATCAGCTCGGAACGGTAGTAGAGGCCTCGCGGAGTCACCCCGAAATGCTCGCGGTGCGGCGTTGCGTTTTTCGTTGGCAAGACAAAGCCCAGGTAGAAGAACCCTGGGCGAGCATAGTTGGGAGAAACGCAGTAGACGGCCGCCCGACCGCCGCCGGCGGCAAACCTCGCGCGCAGCGAGTCCTTGACGCGGTCCCACGAGTCGTCGTCCTCAAAGTACTTGTAGCCTACGATTTCGGCCACATAAGCTGCCAACGGTTCGAAGTAGCGGGCGAGCAGCTCGTCGTGGTCGTCGTAGGACTCGGTCAGGCCCGAGGAGCCCAAACCCACGGTGAGCGGCGGCTTGAGGGCAAGCGCCGCCGTGCCTCTGACGGGCGGCTCCCCCGGCCTCGGCGCGCGCTCTCTGACGTCCCGGTGGATGATGATAGGCCCGGCAGCCCCGTCGTGCAGCTTGATCGACAGGCAGTGACGGTGCAGGGCCCCTCGGCCGTGAGGCCTGAGCAGCGCAGCGTCGTGCTGCCCCGGTTCCACTCCGGGGTCGGCGAGCCTCGCCTCGGCCTCGGCGGCGGTGATGTTGGCCCAGTTGGGGTGGTCGATCCTCCGCTCGACCACCTTATTGGCGCTGCGGGCTCGGGCCGCGGCTGCCGCAGCTGCCGCCCGGGCCGGGGCAGAGGCGATCTCCGCGCGCTCCTGCGGGGTCAGCGGGAGGTAGTAGGCGTCGTCGTGAGCGCAGAGCTCCTGCTCCCAGCGCTCCTCGTCGTTGAGCGCCTGCGACGCCGTCGTGACGCGCACGGTGCTCTCCTTGGGGATCAGCGACATCACGCGCGCCGCGACGACGTCGCCCCTCCTGAGCCTGTCGCGGCAGTCGACCCTCTCCCCCATCGGCACCGAAGACGAAAGGTCCTCTCCCAGCAGCAGCGCCTCGACGTCTCCCGACCCGGGCAGGTAGCCGCGGACCTCGTCGCGGAAGACCTGGCGGACGCAGAACTCGACGCGCTGGCCTAAGCGGAGCAAGTCGGGCCTGAGACCCGACGAGAGCCAGAACTCGTCGACCTCGGAGAGCGGGGCGTCAGCGGGGCGCGGGTCCGCGGCGGGGGCGACGAGCTCGAAGGCCGCGTCGATGAGCGCTGTGACGACGGGAAGGGAAGAAGTCGGAGAGGTTGTGGAAGAAGAGGAGGAGGAAGAAGTTTTCGCTCCTCCTTCGCCGGTCGCCGCGCGCACCTGCGCCGCCGTCGCCGCGGCCGACGCCTGCAGCCTGGCCGCCAGCGCCAGCAGGTCGACGCTCTCGACGTCGCGCGGCCTGCCCATCGCGCGGGAGAGCAGCGCCGAGGCCTCCTCGGCGTCTGCTGCCGTGGCCTCCTGCACGGCCGCGGCGGCGACCTCGGCGGCGAAGGAAGGAGACGAACCTTCTTCTTCGTCTGCCCCCTTGCTCCGCAGCAGCTCCTTCTTCTTGCTCGCGGCCGACGCGAGCGCCGCCGCTGCCCGGTAGAGCCACGGCGGCACCCTGGTCGCGTCGAGCGGGCTCGGGGCGCTCGGCCCGGTCCTGTCCCTCTCGGAGGCCCCCGCGCCGCCGCGCCTCGACCCGCTGCGGCCGCTCGCGACGGCGGCGGCGGAGGGAAGGAAGAGGTGCGGCACGGCGTTGCGCGCGACGCGCGGCGGCAGCAGCGCGCTGGCCCTCGCCGAGCCCGCGCCGCGGCCTCCGGCCCCGCCCATCCCCCCACCTCCCAGGTCCGCCCTCGAAGCCAGCCTGCCCCCGGCCCCGACGACGGCACGCAGCAGAGCGGCGGCCTTGCGTGGACCCAACCCCGGAACAAACTCCAGCGCGGGGGCGCGCCACATCCCGGGGCTCGAGGCCGCTGCGTCGAGGTCGACGCCGACCTGGGCCACCGCAGTCGCGACGCACCGCTGCGCGCTCTCGAGCAGCACCCCGCGCGCCAGCGAGCCCTGCACGTCGGTCAGCGACAGCGACGCGACCTCCCCGGCGCCGCCGTTGGAGGTGCTGCAGAGGGAAGCCAGGACCGCCAGGGGGTCGAGGGCCAGCCTTCCCAGCGCGACGGCGCGGCGCACCGCCGGGGGCTGGTCGGGGAACTCCTCGAGGGCCGCGGCCGATCTGGCCCAGAGGGCCGCCAGCCGCTCGTCGCAGGTCCTGACGTCGACGCCGCCGGCCTCGTGCCTGGTCATGAACGCCGGGTCCTTGTCGAGGATGTCGGCCGTGACGCCCTTGGCGACGTCGCGGAGCACCCTTCCTGCGGCGCCGCCGGAGGAAGAAGAAGGGCCACCTCCGCCGCCGCCGCCGCCGCCGCCGCCGCTCGAGGGCGTCAGGCCGACCAGCACCGCGTGCGGCGCGTGCCTCATGATAAACGCCTTCAGCGCCGCGGCGTCGCGGCCCTTCCGCGGGTCCTCCATGACGTTGTACTCGGTCACCTCGGGGGGCATGCCCGGGCGGGGCTTGGGACGGCCCTGCAAGGGGCCCGAGAGGGCAGGGCAGTAAAGGACGTCGACCAAGGCGCCGCGCTCGTCGAGGAAGACAAAGGCCGTCGCAGGGTTGCTTCCGACGGTTCCGTTACCTCCACCTCCGCCTCCTCCGCCTCCGTCGCCGCCGCCGTGCGACCCTGCCATGAACTTGGGCTCCCTGATGAGCTCGTCCTCCTCCGCCGAGCGCACCGCCACGGGGGCCCTGCGCGCCAGCAGCCACAGCTCGTCGGCAAAGTCGCCCGCGGCGGCACGCTCGGCCTCGGACAGCAGCGCGCGGCGGGCGGCGGCCTGCGCCGAGCGGACCATTCTGGCGACGGCCTCGCGGAGCACGGCGCGGCGCTGCTCGTCCCAGGCGGCGGAGGCGTCGGTGGTGCCCTCTGACAGGTACAGGTCGCAGAGCTCGCTCTCCAGCATCTCGATCTTGCGCGGGGATAAGGAGACGGAAACTTCGAGCAGACCGGCTTTCTCTGCCGCGGCGGCTCTCAGGAACAGGTCGGTGCCCTCGCAGTCCGGCAGGGGCTTGCCCTGGATCCGGCGCACGCGGCCGCACGGATGGAAAGGGTCGAGCCTGTCCGAGGTGGCGCCGGCCGGGGTGGGGTTGGTCGAGAACGAAGCGTCGGCGGCGAAGGCGCGCCTGACCCAGCGGCGTAAGCGGGGCTCGGCCGCCAGCTCCGACGCGGCGACCGATCTCGCCGCGCGCAGGGCCGCGTCCGGTGGGGCACCCTTGAACGGCTTCTTGGCCCTCTCCGAGTCCCCGCTGAACAGCCGCGCCAGGGCCTCCGGGGTCTCGGAGGAATCGGTCGGCTCGTTCCTCTTGTAACCCGCCTCCAAGTTGTCCCCGAGCTCGGCAGGCGACAGGCCCAGCGCCGCGACGAGAGGCTCGAGCCCGGCGCGCTTGCAGACGCCGTAGCCCGAGGAGGCGTTGCCTCCGGCCAGCGCCGTCATCGCCGTGGGGCGCTTGGTGGTCTTGGTGGCGGAAGAAGAAGAAGCAGAGCGGGAAGCTGCAGCAGCAGCAGAAGCAGCAGCTCCTGCTCCTCCTTCGCCATTTGCTCCTCCGTTGTTGTGGCGAGCAAGTGTCAGCCTCTCGAGCTCCAGCGCCGCCGCGGCCGCCCTCGCGAGGTTGTAGCCCGCGTCGGCGTCCTCGACGTCCTCGTGGCTGGTGGCGTTGGCGTCGTCCTGCAGGGCCCTGGTGGCCACGGCAGCGGCGGCGAGCACGATGCCCGAGGGAGACGTCGGGTCCGAGGCGTCCGCGAAGTTGGCGCGCGCCTCGGCCGCGGCCGCCGCGTACACTTGGAGCCGAGCCCGCTTCCTCCTCTCGAGCCCAACCCAGCGCTCGGCCTCGTCAGCCACGGCCCACAGCGCGTCGAAGCGCCTGAGGGAGCTCCCGCGGCCGTGCGGTCCCGGCTGTAAGGTGCCCTCGGGGAATGGGGGAAGGCCGGCGGCGAGCCTTCGCGCGGCCTCGCCCTGCGTCGCCGGGAACGGTGCGTCGGCCTCGCGCATCGCCAGCAGCTCGCCGAGCGCGGGCTTCGCCGAGGCGAGGACCAAGGAAGGAGGAGAAGAAGAGCTTGAAGCAGAAGAAGAAGCACCAGAGGAGCTCGAAGCAACACTCGTCGGGTCGAAGACGGCGGTCCCGGGGGCGTGCAGCGCCATGGCGGGCACTTCGAGCCTCTCGACCCACAGGCCCCGCAGCGCCGCCGCGACCGCAGACAGCAGCCGGCGCTGCGCCTGCGGGTCCTGCCTCCACGCGTTTCCGCCCGAGGTGCGGCGCCGCAGCGACAGGGCGCGGCGCCCGCCGAGCCTGGAGAGGTCGGCCGGGGTGAGGTCGCCGACGAGGGAGAAGTTGAAGGAGGAAGACGAAGACGCGGCGCGCTTTTTCTTTCCGTCGCCGTCGCCATCACCGCCGTCGCCGTTGCCCTCTCCTTCGCCGCCGTCTTTCTCTTTCTCCTCCTGCTCCTGCTCCTCCCCGACGACGCCCGAGACCGCAGCCACCGTCCCGGGGTCCAGCTCCATCACCCCGCGCTCCAGGATCCGCTTGGCCCTCGAGTACGCCACGCGAGGGCCGAAGAGCCTGTCGGCGACCCACGCCGCGGCGCGCGCGATCTCCTCGGCGACCTCGGCGGCGTCGGCGCGGAGCTCTCCCGAGGCGACGCGCCCGCACGCCGGCGGCAGCCTCGAGCCCAGCAGCCGCTCGGGCACGTCGGCGGCGCGCGCGGCGTCGTCCTCCGGGCGGAGCATGTGTCTCTCGAGGGCCGCGGGCTCGACCGCGGCGGTGGCGGCGCGGGCGCGGGCCTGGCGGCGCCGCCTGCGCTCGGCGGCGCGCTCGGCCCTGCGGGCGGCGCGCTCGCTCTCGAGGTTTTGCCTGTAGCCGGCAAACTGCTCCTCGTCGCCGCCAAAGTCGTCGAGCGTCAGCTCGTCCTCGTCGTCGTCGGAGGCGAAGGCAGCCGCGCCGTCGTCGTCTTCATCTTCGTCTTCGACGTCCAGGTCGACGTCTGCGGCCCCGCCCGCGGCGTCCAGCCTGGCCTTGCGGCGCGCGGCCTGCTCGCGGAACTCGGCCATCAGCTCCTCGACGTCGTCGCCGCCGAAGATGTCGTCGAGCTCGTCGGCGACCGCGTCCGGCAGGTCCCTCGCCGCCGCGCCGCCCGGTCGAGCCCTGGCGGCCCGGCGGGCGCGCCGGACGGCCTCCTCGTCGGAGCCGTACTCGATGAAGCCGGCCATCTCGTCGTCGACGTCGTCCTCGAAAACGTCCGGGGTGGCGCGGCGGCGGTGGTCGCGGTCTCCTCCGTCGCCGTCGCCGCCGCCGTCGCCGCGGCGGCGCGCCGGAGACGCCGAGCGATGTCTCCCGGGAACAGCAGCGGCAGCAGCTTCGCCAGCGCGGCGCTTCGCAGCACCATCATCGTCGTCGCTCGAGTCCCCGACGGCGGCGCGGCTGCCAAACAGCTGCTCCTGGAGCTGCTGCGCGTTTTCGGCTCCTCCACCACCGGCTCCTCCCGCAGCGGCGGCGGCAGCGGCGGCAGCAGCGGCAGCTTCGTCGGCGTGCTTCTTGCGGATCCGGCGCCTCTCTCCCGGTTTGGGAGGCCTCTTGATCCCGCGGACCTGGTTCTCCTCGAGAAGGTCGTAGTCGTCCTCGTCAAGACGAGTAGAAGAGCCGCGGCGCTTGCGCTTTTTCTTCTTCTTGCCCTCTCCGCCTTCGTCGTCGTCGTCAGAGAGGCCGCTGCTCTCGTCGTCGTCGTCGTCCGAGGAGCTCGAGACCGAGCTCGACTCGCGGCCCGAGTCCGAGAGGTGGTCGTCCGGGGCCATGAACTTGTCGTTGAGGTCGTAGTTGTCCTGGCCGTCGCCGCCGTCGCCCTCGGCCCCTTCGCCGTCGGAGGCGTCCTGAGGGAAAGAGAGAAAGGAACGAAGGGAAAAGAGAAGAGGACGCGTGAGTTGACGAAAGAAATCGCATCAAACTTCCGCTTCGAAAAACGAAACACCTCTTCCACGCCGTCTCTTTCAACTCACCTCATCGCCGCTCTCTTCAGCCGCGTCGTCGACCAGCGCCTGGTAGTTGTGGAGGTGTCAGGTTGGGGAAGAAGAGAGAGAAGAGGGAGCAAAGCAAGGGAGGTGAGATCTTTTTTTCTTTCGATGGATCAGAGCAGCAGCGCCGCCCCCCCTCCGTCGAAATAAGAATGACTTCTTCTTCTTCAAACAAACTCACCCTGCCCGCTGCGAAACGTCGCTTGGGTGCAGCGCCGGAGGGAGACTTGCCCCTGCGCGTCGGCGAGGCGCGCGGCGCGGCCGCGTCGCGCTCGGCGGCGGGGGCAGCGGCAGAAGGGCCAGCGCCGGCATCGGCAGTCGTCGCCATCGGCTCCGTTGCCGTCGCTGCTGCCGGCGGATCTCCTGCTGCGCCGTCGCTCATGGCGGCGCCACGCACGCGAGAGCAGAGAGGGCAGAGAAAGCGCGCTCGTGCGTGTGCTTGTGCGTGCGCGTGTGAGAGAGAAAAGAGGAAAAAACAAACGGAAAAACAAGAGAAATGCTCCTTTCTTTTTTGCTTTCGATGGAGTGATTTTTTTCTCTTCTTCCTCTTCGACTCGAGTTTTTTTTCTTTTCTTTTCTTTTCTTTACAAGCCTCTCACCGCCACCTCCACCGCCACCGCCGCGCCGCCACGGACTTCCCCACCTCGAAAGATCCTCGCGATCAGAGCCCGATCGTACTTGATGCTCTGCTTGGTCTATTGAGCCGCGCGCCTTCCCTTCTCTCGCTCGCCTTTGGGGAGAAGCGGCAGCGAGCGAGCAAACGGCGACGGCTAGGGAAAGCGAAAGGGCTCACCTCCTCGTTTCCTCAACCACCATCCTCACCGCCACGAAGACAACCACTCGCGGGCAGCAAGCCGGTGTCGGTCAGCAAAAAAGATCCAACAGAGCGCGCGCGCGGAACTTTCGAAAGTTTTTCATTTTTGTTTTCTTCAAGTGGTGGTACCCGTTGAAACGGGCGGCAAAAATTTCCAAGTTTCTCTGCCCGAAGGAGAGGAAACGAGGTGGGGCGAATTTGTAGTTTTCAACCAGCTATGAGCATGTCTCTCTTTCGATCAACGACTATGCCTACCCATGCGCAAGAATGATCGATGATTGAGTGGCGGGGAAAGCGAAGAGGTCCAAGGGGTCAACGGGGGAGAGGTTGAGGGTAGAGCTAGTGAAAAGAAGAGTGAGAAAAGTGAGAGGAGAAGAGAGGGGGCTTGTCGCGCCGGGGGGTCTTGTTTGGTTTCGTCTTTACAGAGAGCTTTACAGAGAGGGCTCATGGCGCGACAAGCC
>Ga0210003_1001484_pt1 | contig 20682 bp, 12 predicted proteins | sample LantaG_FD_182804 | JGI IMG/M metagenome (GOLD analysis project Ga0210003, IMG submission 182804) | Deep subsurface microbial communities from Baltic Sea to uncover new lineages of life (NeLLi) - Landsort_02402 metaG (SPAdes) (version 2) | ecosystem: Environmental > Aquatic > Marine > Oceanic >... | reverse complement strand
CTCTCTCTCTCTCTCTCTCTCTCTCTCTCTCTCTCTCTCTCTCTCTCTCTCCCTCTCTCTCTCTCTCTCTCTCTCTCTCTCTCTCTCTCTCTCTCTCTTCTCTGTCTCTCTCTATCGACAGGGAATCCACACCAAGGTCCTCCAAGCCGCCAACTTGGCCCTCTCTTCCGCGCAGCCCGCCGGGACCCCCCCTCTGCCGATGGACCTCTTCCACCACGCCGACGCCTCGACGGACGTCCTGCCCAACTGCGGCCCTTCCTGGGGCTCGACGACCTCCGAGGCCGCGTCCGAGGCGGTCAGACAGGCCGCCTCGAAGCTCGCGGACTCGCTCAGGGAGAAGTTCGTCGTCGACGACCCCGGGAAGCCCGGCTCGAAGAAGACGCTGACGTGGCAAGAAGTGATCCAGGCGGCGCACCCGTCCGTCGGCTTCTCTGCCTCGAAGATCCCGCTGACGGCCTACAGCTTCTACGACGGCACGGAGAGGCACGCGGGCGGCCAGGGCAAGAACGCGCTGAGCTACAACGGGTACGGCGTCGCGGTCACAGGTGAGAAACGTTCTTAACGAAGAAGTTGAAACAGAAAAGTTGGAAGAGGGAGGAAAGGAAGAGAGGACAGTTTTTCTTCGTCTCTGACGAAGGGAAAAAAGAAACGAAAAAACGAAAAAAAAAAAATGACAGAGGCCGAGGTCGACGCCCTGACGGGCGAGGCCCGGATCATCCGCGCAGACATCATGCTCGACGCCGGCGCCTCTCTGAATCCGGCGCTCGACTCGGGCCAGATCGAGGGCGGCTACGTGCAGGGCCTGGGCCTGGCCCTGAGCGAGGCCGTGAGGGTCAACCCCAGGACGGGCGCGTGCGCGACGTCGACGTGGAACTACAAGATCCCGACCGCCGACGGCTGCCCGCGGGCGCTGAAGGTGCACCTGCTGCCGGGGGCCAAGCACGGCCGCGGGGTGCTGAGCTCCAAGGCTGTGGGCGAGCCTCCGCTGCTGCTGGCGTCGACGGCGCTGTGCGCGATCCAGGCCGCGTGCGACGCCGCGAGGGAAGGCTTCGCGGCGAGGGCCGGCGGCGGCGGCGGCGTTCCGGCGAGCGGCGGCGCGCCGCCCAACGGCACGATCGAGAACAGGTCGGAGGGGGGCCCCGCCCTGTCCGCTCCGAGGACGCTGCTGACCGCCCCGGCGACTCCCGCGGCCGTCAAGGCGGCGATCGGCCCCGTGCCGCTCGCCGAGATGGTCGCGGGCGGGCCCGCGGGGAAGCTCTAGAGAGTTTTTGATTGAGTTTTTTTTTGTGTTGGGAGTTTTTGAGAGGAGAGAGAGAGGGGAGAGAGAAAGAGAGTTGTTGCTTTTGCCTTTTTTTGGCTTTTTTAAATCCCAGCCTTCGCCTTGTTTCTTTGTTCTCTTCGACGGCCTGCGCAGGCGCACGTACGTCCCTTGACGAGGGGCATGCGTGCTTTGTTTTTCATTTGGGAGTGTAATGAGTTCAGAGGAGAAGAGAAAGAGAGAGAAAGAGAGAGAAAGAGCGCAGAGAGAGGGTCGAGAGAGAGGAAGAAGAGGTCGAAGGCTGAGCCTTCGACAAAGATCAACGACAAAATCAACGCTTTGATTTCCCCCCCCTTCTTCTCTCGCCTTCCTCTACCATTTCTACTACTTTTTCCCTCGTCTTCGAAACCGCTTTGGTCGCGCGCTGCCTCTATAACTCGTTTCAAAACCTGCCATGAGCGCATGATCTGAGCCTACCGACCTTTCTCTCCTATACAGCCGCAGCTCGGAAAAGAAATTGATAGCCGCGCGAGAGGGGAGTTCATACCATCATCGTCGTCCAACGTCGACGTCGATGATTCTTCCTCCTCTCGGCCGAGCGGCGTCATTCGCGTCGTCTCCCGCGGCCGCCTCATCTTCCGCGGGAGTGCCGCCGACAGCGCTCAGGCGCAGAAGGCACTGCAATGCTCTGATTCTCCCGGGAGCCCTGCCCAGAGCGGGCTTTCCGAGCTCGCAGTTCGGGAATCAGCAAAGAAGAGGTCTTCTTCGACCTCTTCCTCTTCCTGCTCCTCTCGGCCGCGCCGCCGACCTCGATATCATCTCTTCTGTTGTCGTTGCTGCTGCTTCCGCTTCCGCCTCTGCCCCGCTCCCTCCGCTCGCCTCCTCCTCGGGCGCGGCGATCACGGTCATCGAGGTGCAGCGTAGGGAGAACAGGAAGCAAAAAACGGGGCCCTCGCTCCTGTCCCGCTTCGCCTCCTGGTGGAGCCTCGACGACGGGGGAGGAGTCGAGGCCGAAGCCGCCGCTGCCGCCGCGTCTTCTTCCTCTTCTCCTCCCTCCACGCGCTCCACCTCGACCGCGGCAGACCCGCGGCCCCTGGGAGCTCTCGTGCGCAGGCTCTGGCAGCTGATGAACCCGCACCCCTTGCTCCTCGCGGGGGCCGTCCTGTTCCTCGTCGCGGCGGCCGCGGCGGAGCTCTCGGTGCCGCACCTGACGTCGGCGGCGATCGCGTCGGCCGCGGGCGGCGCGGCGGAGGCCCTGAGGGGGGACGTGCGCCGCCTCGCGCTCGCCGCGGTGGCCTACGGCTGCTTCGCGGCCATGCGCGGCTTCCTCTTCTCGCTCCTGAACACCGAGCTCGTGCAGAACCTGCGCACGGCGCTCTTCTCGGCGCTGGTCAGGGCGCCGCCCGAGGCGTACGACGACCCGGACGGCGCGGGCTCGGCCGCGTCGCGGCTCGGCGCCGACTGCTACGCCGTCGCGCGCTGCGTGTCCACCAACCTCAACATCGCGGCCCGCAACGCGCTCGCCGCGGCCGGGGGCGCCCTGTACCTGGCGCGGGCGTCGCCGGAGGCCGCCAGGGCCTGCGCCGGCGTGGGGGTCGCGCTCGCCGCCGCGGCCCTGGTCTACGGCCGGTACTCGCGCGCCGCCTCCCGGGCGGCCCAGGATCGGCTGGCCGACGCCGCGGCCACCGCCGAGGAGGCCCTCGCGCGGGCCACGACCGTGCGCGCCCTGGGCGGCGAGGGCGCCGAGGAGGCGAGGTACGCGGCGGCGCTCGCGAGGCTCCGCCACGTCGCCCGCAGGCAGTCGGCGTCGTACCTCGCGTACGTCGCGTCCAACGCGTCGCTGTTCAACCTGAGCAAGGCGGCCGCGCTGGCCGCGGCGGGCGCCGTGGCCCTGCGCGGCGAGCTGAGCGCGAGGGCGCTGACGGCCGTGCTGCTCTACGTCGACGCGACGGCCTCGGCGGCGCTGTCGCTGGCGGACCAGTGGGGCGCGGTCATGGAGGCGCTGGGGGCCGCCGAGCGCGTGCTCGCCTACGTGGACGCTCCCAGGGCGCCGCAGCTGGAGCCGAGGGCGGCCAACGGCGACGGCGGCGACGCGGGCAGCGAGAGCGAGAGCGAGCGCGAGAGCAGGAGCAGCGGCGGCGGCGGCGGCGGCGGCGGCGGAGGGAGCCCGGCGCGGAAACGGCCGGGGATCGTCCCGGGGCCGAGGCTCTCGACCGTCGAGCTGCGCGACGTGCGCTACACCTACCCGAGCCGCCCCGGTGCCCCGGCCCTCGACGGGGTCAGCCTCACGCTCTCCAAGGGAAGAAGGGTGGCCCTGGTCGGCGGCTCGGGCAGCGGCAAGTCGACGCTGGTGCAGCTGGTGCTGCGCCTCCGCGACCCGGACGCCAAGGACGGCGGCGCGGTGCTGCTTAACGGCGCGGACGCCAGGGACGTCTGCGCGCGGTGGCGGTCTTCGAGGATGGCGCTGGTCGAGCAGGAGCCGCGGCTGTTCACGGACACGGTCGAGAGGAACATCGCCTACGGGTGCCGGATCGTCGACGGAGGAGTTGAGGGAGGAAGCGGGAGGAGCTCCGCCGCAGCCGCTTCTGCTTCTCCCTCTTCGACCCCGACCTCTTCCGATTCGACAATCACCTTTTCCTTTGGCGCCGGCAACTCTTCTCCCGTTCCCTCCAGCTCCAGGTCCGGATCCCCCGCTCCTTCCTCCTCGTCCTCTTCGTCGACCCGCCCCATCGTCACGCGCGCGCAGATCGTCGCGGCGGCGCGCGCGGCCAACGCCCACGACTTCATCTCCGCGCTGCCGCAGGGCTACGAGACGCGCGTGACCGACCGTCTGCTCTCGGGCGGGCAGCGGCAGCGCCTCGCGCTCGCGCGCGCGCTCGTGCGGAACCCGGACGTGCTGATCCTCGACGAGTCGACCTCTGCGCTCGACGCGGACTCGGAGGAGAAGGTGCAGGCGGGGCTCGACGAGGCGATGCGCGACGGGTCGAGGGCGACGCTGATCATCGCGCACCGGCTGTCGACGGTGAAGAACGCGGACCTGATCCTCGTCATGAGGAAGGGGAGGGTGGCCGAGAGCGGGACGCACGCCTCCCTGATGGCGTCCAGGGGGGAGTACTACTCGCTGGTGTCCAAGCAGTCGGGCGGCCTCGAGGGCGGCGACCTGGCGCCGCACCAGAGGGAGGCCGCGGCGGGCGGGGGCAGAGGGGACGACGCCGCCGCGGCGGCCGCCGTCGCTGCTGCCGCCGCTGCTGCCGCGGTCGGCGGCGGTGGCTCCGGCTCTTCTTCGTCCCCTTCCTCTGCCGCTGCCTCCGCTTCCCCCAAGGCGGCGCCCAGAGACGACGATGACAATGATGGCGTCGTCAGCCCCACGGGGGGCGGGAGCGACCTGTTGCCGCCGGGCTCGGGCGCGCCGCTGGACAACAAAGCGAAGAGGTAATAATTGATTGAGAATTCTTTCTTCTTCTTCTCCTCTTCTTCTTCTTCCCCTTCTTTCCTTCGTGTGAACAGCTCGTGCGAGGGTAGCGAATATGAAAGAAAAGCAGGTTGAATGCAGAAAAAAAAACAAGAGGGGACGGTGTTTTTACATTTTTCAGAGAGGGAAAAGAAAGTTTTTTTTTCATGACGCGGCCGCGGCCGAGGCGACGACCTCCGCCGCCGCATTACCTCTCGGATATCCACTCATCGACTTCTATCCCGGTGTGCCTCGCCGCGGAAGCCCTTCTGACCAGCAGAGGCTGCCCAGGCAAGAGGTCCGTAACCGCGACTGTCGTCCACGAAGGGAAACCAGAAGACAGAGAAGCTTCTGAGGAAGAAGAAGAAGATGATGCTTCTTCCTCTCCCCTCTTCCCTCCGAGCAACCACCGCAGTGCCGCCACGGCCCTCGAGTCGTTCCTGGGCAAGTAGGGCCTCCGCGGCGGCCCCTCGACCAGCGCCTCGGCGCCGTCGGAGTCGTCGCCATCCTCGTCGCAAGAAGGCGAAGAGAGCGGGTGCGAGGAAGGGCGCGACCTCGACGACGCCGAGGGGCCCATCACCCACTCGAGGGTCCTTTCGGCGTCGGCCTCGAGCTTCTCGGGGGCCGAGGCTGCCAGAGGAGGAGGGGGAGAGGGGTCCATCGCCCAGCGCAAAGCCTCCTCGTCTTCGGCGCCGAGGCGCCTCCTGCGCGGCAAAGGTTTCGCCGCGGCCGCCGCCGCCGTCGTCGCCGGAGGAGGAGGGGCAAAGGCTCCGGACGATTTCGGGGCTACCAGCCGCACGGTCTCGGCGTTCTGCAGCACGGCGCTGCAGGTCGAGCCGTCCGCGAGGCGGACGTCTACTTTCAGCATGGGCCTGCGCTCGACCTTGGCGCGGCCGACCACGGCGGTGGACGTCGCCGCCGCCGTCGAAGCTCCGCCCCCCGGCGGCGGTTTCACCACCAGGACCTCGGAGCCCGCTTTCAGCTCGCTCAAGTACGCGGTCCTTCCTCGCGGGACGGTGACGTAGGAGTGCACGGCGCCGGCATTGACCCGGAAGGGGCGCGGCGAGATGTAGTCTTCGCCCTTCGCGCCTCCGCTCCCCCCTCCTTGCGCGCCCTCCCTTTCCGAGTGGACGAGGAGCGCCGCGGCGGCGAACGAGCCCACCAGGAGGCCCTCGCCCGGCTCCAGCAGGACGGTCACGTCGACGCAGACGCGATCTCCCATGCCCGCCGGCGACACGGAGGAGACGATGCCGACCTCGAACTCGATCAGGGTGTCGTCGTCGTCGCTGTTGCTGCTGCTGCTGCTGCCGCTGTTTTTTTCCGGCCTCGCCGCGGCCTCCGCCGGCGCCGCTTCGAGCACGGCGGCGCAGAGGGCCCTGACTTGTCTGGGGTCGCCCGTGCGGAGCACCACACCGTCGACGCCGGACTCCAGGGCTCCAAGTAAGGCCAGAGCCCCGTCCGACGTCGGGGCGGTCATCAGCAGGCGAGGCGTCGGCTTTGGCCTTTTCGGGAGAGGCGAGCTCTCGTCGCCGTCGCCTCCTTTCCTCACGGCGGCCTCCCACGAGGCCTGCGCCCGCCTGCGGGCCTCCTGGAACGCCGCGACGAGGTTCTCGGCCGGGATCAGTGTCCAGTCGCGGGCATCGGCGAGGACGACGCTCTCTTCGGAGCCGTTCTCGTCGCCGTCGCAGCCCTCGGGGGTCTTTGAAGACGACGACGACGACAAAGACTCGGCCCTCCGCACGTCCGCCGGCGTCCTCAGATCGACCGCGACGCCAAGACTTTTTCCAGTTACGTCTGACAGCAGGCCGTCATCAAAGCGGACGACGACGGCATCGAATCTGGCGAGCGTCGCAAAGTCGGCGGCGTTTGCGACCTCGGACTCGTCAAAGAGAAGAACACGGACCCCCGACTCGGCGGCGGCCTGGGCTGCCTCGGCGGTGAGCGGTTGAACCCAGACAATCTTGCCACTGTTTGGGTCCTGGTTCTGCCGTGCGGCGGTCGAGCCAAAGGGGAGGAACGGGGAGGAGAGCGGAGGAGGAGGGGGGAGAGAAGAAGAAGTCGAAGAAGAGGTCGAAGAGGTTGCTGACGCTGAAGGCGACGTCGCATCATGTCCCTGCCTCAGTGATTCCCTCGCTCGCCGCGTCGTCGGAACGCTCTTCATCGCTCGCGCACCCGGCGAGAAAAAGAGCAGCCGCCTCCCTGCGACGGTAGATGGTCGCATCGCGGGCAACACAAGGAGATAAGTCCCCGGTTCCGAAGGACGACGGCAAAATGTTTGGTTGTGTTTGAAGGAAAAAAAATCGAGCTTGGATTGCAACGTTTTCATCAAAAAAACGGAGAAAGAAACAAAAAACCGGCCGCGGCGGCGGCGGCGGCGGCGGCGGCGGTGGCGGCCAGATGCCAATTTGCTCCAAGCCGCGGCTGCTCGAGCGAAGCTCTCTGAATCTCGGCACGCAACCAGATGAGAGTTCTCTAGATCCTCGCTGCACTCGCGGTACGTCAAAGGCTGCTGTCGACAAGCAACGACGCTTCGAGGAAGCATCAACGTCGAGGCCATGCAGCGGCGAATGTTTTTTTTTCTTCCTCCTCTCGACCTCCACCTCCCACCTCGAATCCCAAAACGCGAAGGACAGAGTGGGCGCCAGGATCTCCAGTTCCAGGCGCCCTTAGTTAACCTTCGCAGATCGAAACCCTTGTTTTTCCCCTCTTTTGCGGAATATACAAGGGCCCGCGTGGCGCCCTTCGTTTTCGCCTGTTCTCCGCTCTCCTTTCCTCGCCGCGTTTTGCGACGGGGAGGAAGCACGATAGTGTTTTTAGTGGGAGCGGGGTGGAGTGCGAGCGAGCATGGGGCCCACGCGGATTCGAGGCCCGGTTCCGTCGCACCATTTCCGGGAGGGGGAAAAGCAGTGCGGTCTTCAAAGACCTCCGCTCTTTTTGGTTTCCTCTCTCGGGGTGCGACCTGCACTGCGGCGACAATTTCTTCCTTTCCGAGAAAAGCAAGCTCACAACTTTGCTTTTTTGCACTTCTCTTAAAGACTTTGACAACACACTCTCTCTCTCTCTCTCTCTCTCTCTCTCTCTCTCTCTCTCGAGCTTCCAAGATTCCAGCCTCTTCTCGTTTCTCCTCGCAGAGCAACTCTCCTGTACAGCACACACGCAGAAAGAACAACAAAAAATGAACGGACGCGACGCCAGTTCGGACGCTTCAATGCCCTTGGCGACGCGAGTGCAGCCCACAATGAGCTCAAAGTACAACGAACGTAGCTCGTTTCAGCGCAAGCTCAACATGGTGCGTTCGAGTGTTATCTCGTCCTGTTTGCAATTGCGACTAGTCGATGACGTGGCCCGGAAGCCGCATAATCGGTGGCCCGAAAAAGAGAAGCAAGTGGACCCCCCCTCGAAATGCCTGAGAAGCTACGATTGAAGTTTCCTCGAAAAGAAGCCCGGTCGTCGTTGTCGCTTTACTAACGCTCTTGCTAAGACCTCCTTCCTCTCCCGCCTCTTTCCCTCAGGTTGCCCGCCCCCACCTCTGCGCCGTCATGGCCACACTGGCCAAGCGCGCTGCAGCCTCCGAAGCGCGCTTCTCCTCCTCTTCTTCTTCTTCGTCTTCTCTTCCTCCTCCTCCTCGCATCGCAGTCGCCGATTTCGGCTGCTCCGAGGGCGCCAACGCCGTCGAGCAGATGTCGGCCGCCGTCGCGGCGGCGTTCGAGGCCTTCGATGAGGAAGGAAAGGCCGCGTCCTCTCCTCCTCTCTCTGAGGCGGCGGGGAGGGCGGGGACGAGCTCGACTGCGTCCTCTCTTCCTCCTTGCGCTCGCGCTCTGTCGATCACCGTCACGCACTCCGACCTGACCAACAACGGCTGGAACGCCGTCGCCTCGGCCATCGCCGCTGCCGGCCCCGGGTACGCCAACCCGCCCTCGGTCGTGGCTCTGATGCAAGCTTCCGACTCGGGCTTCTACGAGCGGTGCTTCGGGGACGAGTCTTTGGATCTCGCCCACGGAGCAATCACCTTCCACTGGGCCAGCCGCGGGCTCCGAAGGAGCGAGGAAGATCCTCGCAGCACCTACGACAGCCTTCCCTCGAAGCTGGAAGACGCGTGCATCCTGCCCGGCTTGTCCTCCGATCCCAGGGTGCGAGCCCTGGCCGCCGAGGCCTCTCGAGGGGACTGGAGGAGAATCTTGTCCCACAGGGCGCGCGAGCTGAAGCGGGGCGGGTTCCTGGTCGCCGCCCTGATCTGCTCGGAGCGCGGGGACGACATCTGCGCCCTGTGGCGGGTCTTGGCGGGGTGCCTCGAGGAGCTGGTCGAGGCTGGAATCATCACAGGGCGGGAGGCGAGCGGGGTCGTCGTCCCCGTCCACCTTCGGACGCCCCAAAGCCACCGCGACGCGCTCGAGGGGGACGGCGACAGCGACCCCCTGAGCGCGTCCTTCCGCGTGGTCCTGGACGAGGTCGAGCACGTCCAGTCGCCGGAGAGGGACGCGTTCTTGGGGCAGCACAGGGACGCCAAGAGGTACGGCGCCGACGTCGCCGCGTTTTTCGAGGCGGTCTCGAGGACGATGGTCGAAGCGGCGCTCGCGCCGAGGCTCGGGAGGGAGAGGGCGACCGCGGTCGCCGACGAGCTCTACTTCACTCGCTTTGCCGGCAAAGTCGCGGAGGCGAAGCCCGAGTTTGCGATCAAGCTGCAGACGCTGGTGCTGGAGAAGCTTTGAAGGGGTGAGGTACTGTTTCTTTGTAACAAATGAAAAAACTTTTTTAACGAAATGTTTTTTTTTCTCTCTCTCTCTCTTCTCTCTCTCCCCGTTCCTCTCTCTCTCCCCGTTCCTCTCTCTCCCTCCACCTCCCCTCTCCTGCACTCAAGCAGCAGACGCCGCAGTCGCCTTGCGAGACACAGAAGAAGAAGAGCCCCCCCCGCCGTTGCCGTTCCCCGGGACGTAGTCGCTCTTCCCCAGCGCCTCGAGCAGCGCCCTCCACCTCGCGGGCTCCTCGTCAAAGATGTAGGTCATCGGCTGCACCAAGACCCCGGAGCCCCCGATCGAGCGGAGCTCCTTCACGCAGTCGTAGAGGCGGCGCTTGGGCACGCAGATGACCGCGGCCCAGAGCCCGTCGTTCCCCTCGTCGCCGGGGGAGGCGGGGGCGGGGGCGCCCCCGCCGCCGCGCCGCGGCGCAAAGACGGGCGACACGGTGGGCCCCTCCAGCCCCCGGAGCCCGTCGCAGGCAAGGATCCGGTCGGCCACGGCCCTGCTCGTCGCGCCGCGCATGTTGGCGACCACCGAGTAGTACTTGTCCGCCTTCAGGTGCGCCTCGAGCCGCTCGAGCAGCTCGTGGACGATGTCGAGCAGCCTGCCGCCGTCGCGGAGCAGCGCGTCGCGGTTGGCGACGAGCACGCCCTGCGACTCCAGGACCCTGCCGCCCTCGATCTCCTTGAGGTTGTTCTCGCGGAGGGTCACCCCCGTCGAGACCAGGTCCAGGATGATGTCGGCGCAGCCCATCAGTGGCGCGGCCTCGAGCGCGCCGTCGGCGCCCAGCAGCGCGACCCTGCTCGTGAACCCCTTGGCCTCGAAGAAGGCCCTCGCGACGTTCTGGTAGCCCGTCACGACGCGGAGCGGCGTCTCGGGCGTCCAGTCCGGCATCGCGAGCAGCTGCTCGAGGCTGTCGACGCCCGTGAACCTGCCGCCCGTCGGGACGCCCAGGCCCAGGTGGCACCCGCCGAAGCCCAGCGCGTCGTGCAGGATGACCAGGTCGCCGTGCACGATCCCCACGTTGTCCTCCGCCTTGCCGGACTTGCCGTCGACCATCGCGGCCCCCGAGATCTCGGCGAACATATCGTAGCCCACGATCCCCAGGTCGACGTCGCCGTAGCTCAGCTTGCGGACCACGTCCGACGCTCGCTGGAACCAGACCTCGACTCCTGGAAGCTGCGGGATCGACGCGACGTACTGGCGCGGGTTGGGCTTGAAGACCGAGAGCTGGCACTCGCGCAGGAGCTGGAGGGTGTCCTCTGCCATGCGGCCCTTGGAGGGGATGGCGAGGCGCGGGGAGGAGTCGTCTGGGCGCCGCGCGGAGGAGGGGGCTGATGTTTTTTTTTTCTCCCGTCGTCCTCGTCGTCGTGAGCCTCGAGGGGTTGCTCTTCTTTGCTTTTCTCTCTCTCTCTCTCTCTCTCTCTCTCTCTCTCTCTCTCTCTCTCTCTCTCTCTCTCTCTCTCTCTCTCTCTCTCTCTCCCTCTCTCTCTCTCTCTCTTTCTCAGCACACTGAAGAAAGACAAGAGAAATGATATATATGAAAAATGCTAACTCACCTGCGCTCGAAGCGTCGTTGTTGTTGAGGCCGCGGGGCGCGGCCAGCCTCTGGCGGTGGAGGAGGCCGAGCGAAGAAGAGGAGAGGGTCGAGGGTCGCGTCGACGGCAAACTCGGCGACGCTCGAGTCGTCATCGGAGCTCCTGCGCTCGCGCAGCACCTCTTTGATCGCGGCGACTGCCTGATAGCAGCAACCAGCGAACCAGAGCTCGTCGCCGGGCGAGAAGCAGAAGCGACAGGCTGCCTGGAGGCGGAGCGGGGCGCGGCGGGAGCAGAAGCGCCGGCGGCGGCCGTGATTGAACTACGCATCGTTGGAAGGACGTTGGTTGGAAAAAGTTATCCCTCGTCTCTCACTTTTTTCTTTCTCTGCAGGCCTGCTTCTTCTTTCACCTCCTTCTAGGGAAGGAGTTGGTCGCGCTCTTGCGGTAAGAAATTGAAAAAAAGGCAAAGAGCCAGTGGAAAAAGCAGAGGAAGAGAACGAATATTTCCCTCCGAAGAACCGAGAGGACAAGCGAGAGAGAGTGCGAGTTTTTTCTTTCTAGCCGAGCTCTTCGACGTCGAACGGAAAACACTTTGCTCTCGAAAAAAAACAAAAGAGAAAAACTCCAAAATAAGATAAACTCCATGGCCCAGCAGCTCCTGCTCCTGCGCTCCGCGGCGGCGGCGGCGAGCCGGCGGCGCGTGCTCGAGACTCTTCTCGCTCAGGCGACGAGAGGGGGCAGCAGCGACTCGGTTGCAGCGTTTGGTTCCAGCCGCTGCTGCTGCTCCATCGCATCGCCGGCGTTGATTGCCTTTTCTTCCTTCGACTCCAGGCGAATGTTTACTTCCTCTTCTTCTTCGTCGTCGCATTCCTCTGCGGCTGCTGCGGCAGCAGGCACTAGCGGTGGTGACGGCGAGGAAGACAAAGGCAAAGGTACAGAGAAGAGAGAAGAGAGAGAGAATGAAGAAAGAGAGGAAGAGAACTGATCTCGATTGGGCCGCCGCCGTCTGCGACCGACGCCCCTCTTTTTGTGACCTTTTTTCCCTCACACCCCGCGCCGCTCTCTCCTCCTCAACTGAACCAACAAAAAGCAGCAGCAGCAGCAGCAGCAGCGGGGGGGGGAGAAGAAGCACCATCAACTTCAGCATCAGCGACCCCAGGCACAACGGAGTGGAGGTCGTGGATCGAGAGCCGCCTCTCGGAGCTCGACGGCACCGGCGACGAGGGGGCGGCGAAGAAGGAAAAGGCCGCCGCTGTTGCCGCTGCCACTGAAGACGAAGCTGATTCCGCCGCAGAAGCTTCTCCCTCGTCGGCGACAGGCGCAGCACGAGGAGGAGAAGAAGCAACGACAGCAGCGGCAGCAGCAGCAGCGACAGCAGCAACAACAACAGAAGCAACGACAGCTTCCCCTCTGGTCCGCCGAGCGCTCCCTCCGCCGCGCCTCGCCGTCATCGAGCCCCACGCCGCGGACCTCCCGTCGCCGTTCACGGGCTACGCGGAGCTCGGCGAGCTTTCTGGGGCCTCCCGCGAAGGAGGGAGGCGAGGAGGGGCGACTGCCGATGCGACGCTTCCTCCTCCTCCTCCTCTTCGAGGAGACTCTCCCTTTGGCAGCCCGCGCCGGCCTCCCCCTCCTCCTCCCGCCTCTTTCGCCCCGGGCCGGCTCCACCCGACCCGCATCTTCTACCCTGGGCAGACCTACGAGCCGAACGAGCTCGCCCCGGCGGCGTCGACCTCGTCCTCTGCGGGCGGCTCCTCGATGCCGTTCACGCCCCACTTTGCGCAGCGCAGGGACCCGCTCCCGCCCAAGAGCGCGCTCTTCGTCAGCAGCAGCGGCGGCGGCGGCAGCGGCGCGGCCGAGCAGCGCAGGCTCCCGCGCACGCTCGTCGACTTCAGGGACGCCAGGACCCTGCAGGGCCTGCTCTCCGAGACGGGCAAGCTCCCGCCCAGGAGGAGGACGCGCCTGTCGCAGAAGCACCACCGCCACCTGATGCGGCAGGTCAAGCTCGCGCGGCAGCTGGCGCTGCTGCACCCGCTCAACAACAGGGACAGGGCCGACGGGGGCGGGTTTGATGATGTTTCTGCTGCCGCTGCTGCTGCTGAGGGCGGCGGCGAGGAGGGACAGGCGGTGGCAAGCGAGCGGGCCTCTTCGTGAGAACGAAGAGAGGGAATATAGAGAGGAAGAAAGACAAGAGAGAAGAGAGGGAAAGAGAGAGAGATTTTGATCTTTTTCGTTGTCCAAAGAAAAAAACAAAAACTGTAGGTTTTCCCCTTGTGTGTTTCTTACTTCCACGAAACAAATGTCTCACTTCTTCTCGACCACAAAGGTCGCGACGCTGAGAGCAGGCAGCGAGTAGGTCAGCAGGAACTCGTCTCCATTCCCCTGGCCTCCTTCCTCGCAGCCGATTAAATCGAAGCTTTCGACCTCCTCGGCGTCGCGCTCGGCGTCGGTGACAAAGACGGAGACTCTCGCGGCGGCTCCTCCTCCTCCTCCTCCGCTCTTCTTCTTCTTCTCCTTCGAGGACCCACCGCGCATAAAGGGCCCCAGGTCGAACGCGACCGTGCGGGAGCCGTCGGGAGCAGCGAAGAAGTAAGGCAAGGGCGAAGAAGGCCGAGGCGAGGGCGAGCTCGCCCCCTTCCCTCTCCTCCTCCCCGTCACTGCCGGAGAGGAGGGGTTCACGGCGACGCAGACCGCTTTGGACCCGTCGGCCGAGAACGCGACGACGGCGTCGTCCGCCCTGCTCCAGGGCACCGCCGCGATTCGGAACCCGCTGCGGATGTGCCTCGAAAACTGCTTGAGCCCGTAAAACTGCTTGGAGACCACCAGGTCTCCCGCGCCGAGGGCGTCGCGCTGGTCGACGGCCGGGTGGATCCCGCGCGCCTTGAGCCCCGACGTGACGTCCGGCGGCGTCAGATCCCTCCCGTCTCCTCCTCTCCCTCCTCGTCCCTCTCGCGGCGCCCCGAAAGACACCAGCATCAGGCCCCACCACGGCCTCCGGAACTCGGAGGCGATCCTCTCGGCCTCTGCCAGCGCTGCAGCCCTCGAAGAGGCCGTTTGCCTCATCTGCCGGAGGATCTTCCTCCTGACGCCCGCGGCGGCGATCTTTTGCTTTGTGGAGTAGTACTTCTGCTGCAGCGCGAAGAGCGTCCGAAACCCCAGCGACGAGAGCGGCCGCAGCCTCAGCAGCCCGCGCCAGCTCCCGCCGTCCGAGTCCTCCACGCCCTGCCAGTAGACCCAAGCGCAGCTCCGCATGCGGTTGACGTCCGCGGCGATGTTCTCCGCGATGTGCGTCGCCGACTCGGGCCTCGACGGCGGCGCGTTGCCGTACCCGACCTCGCTCATCCACACGTCGACCCCGGCAGCCTCCGCGACGACCCGCAGCGGCAGCCGCGCCTCCAGGCCCGCGTAGGCATGCGTCGAGACGTGCCCCACGAGCGCGAGCTCTTCCGGCGTGAGCCCCTTCAGCTTGGCGTAGGGCTGGCCGTCTTCTTTCCGGTAGCGCACGACGAGCCTGCGCCCGAGCGTCGCCTCGAGCGAGCTCAGCGCCCTGTCGATGCGGTTCTCGTCGGAGATCGCGATCCGGACTCCCGGGCTCTTCTCGTTTCCTGCCCCCGAAGAAGAGGAAGACGAAGACGAGGGAGGACAGGGAGAGGGAGAGGGAGAGGGAGAGGGGGAGGCGGCGGAAGCATTCCCCGCGGGAGGGGCGAGCCCGGCGTCGCGCAGCCGGCGGGCCAGGCACCGCACGACCCGCCGCTGGTCGGGCAGCCGGAAGCGGCAGCCCTCCTGGTTGGTCCCGGCCCACCAGGCGATCTCCCGCGGCTCGTTGAAGGGCGCGATCGAGGCGAAGTGCAGGCCGTGCGCCTGCCCGTAGTGCGCCACGACGTCGACGAGGTACCGCGCGAAGTCGTCGATGCGGCTCCGGGGCAGGTTGGCGGCGCAGCCCCAGCCGGCGCCCGAGGCGCGCCCGGACTTGGTCATGAAGAAGGGCGGCGAGTTGGCGAAGGCCTCGAAGGTGTGCGCGCCCCGCTGGCGCGCGCCGAGGAGGCACCGGCGCTGGGGCTCGTCGCGGGTCCAGTCGTAGGTCCAGGACCCGGGGTCGGAAGCGGGAGCGGAGGCGGGAAGCTGGGAGGCGGGAGCGGGAGAGTAGGACGCCGGCACGAGTAGCGACTCGACGTTCGCTCCCGCGCGCAGGTTGCCCTCGTCGCGCGTGCCCCACCCGGAGCCCCCAACATTGTACCTCACTACCTCCATCCCCAGTCCTATCATGGGGTCGAAGAGGAGGTCGAGGATGCGGTCCCGCTCTTGCTCCGGGAAGGCACCTAAGGGGGAGGGGGGGGGGGGGGGGGGGGGGGGGGGGGGGCGGTTGTTGGTCCGTTTCGGAGGAGGGTGAGCGACTGAGGACGGGGTCGGGGGGCCGAAGAGTTGAGAAGTAAGAATCGATCACCTTCTCTTTCTCCTCACCGACGACGTTTGCCCACCAGCAGAGGCTCGTGCCCCAGCCCTGCCAGACCTGCTGGGCCGTCTGCGGGTCGACGCGGATGGGCAGGTGCCCCGGCGCGGCGTGCGTGGCGGAAACGGCCGGGGAGGCGGTCGACGGCGAGAAGGCGGGGATTGATGATGGCGGGATCGTCGCCGTGGCCTGCTGCTTGTCCCTTCGTCCGAGCGGCCACGGGAGGCCGACCATTGGAAGCAACGGTTCAATTGCGATGCAGGGGACCGCGACAGAGCTTGACCTTAATGCAGAGAGGAGAAGAGAGTAGAGAGAGAAAGCGCGGAAGGAAACAAAGAGGAAAAGAAAAAAAAGATGGAAGTGGCGAGCGAGAAAAGTCGTCGACCCTCCTCGACCTCGACCGCGGCGACCGCGACCGCGACGACCTCGACCTCGTTCCTCCTCTCCACCACTCCTCGCTTCTCCTCCTCCCCCTTCTCCCCCTCCTCCCCTCCTCCGCCGCGCTTGCAAAAACAAAAAAAGATATCGCACACCTTGTGGGGGTCGAACCCACGACCTCTTGGTTGCAACCGCGGAAGACAAATGTCTAGGGGCTCGAAGCCAAGCGCGCTAATCCACTGCGCCAAAGGTGCTCTCTTTTCTTCCCGCTCCTTTCTAGGAGCGGCAAAAACAGTGTGCCATTTTTGATTTTCCGGGTCTTTATCAAAGGCCGTTCGGCAAAAGTGGGAAAAGAGGAAAAGAAAGAAAAAGAAGACTTTTTTTCCTTTATCTTTTCGCGTCATGTTTTTTTTCTTCTTCAGAATTTCAATCTCGAGTTTTGAAATTCGCCGCGCTTCGTCCGCGAACGGGGCTCCCACGATGCGCGCCGTCGTGCCTCGCGCGGCGTGCGCGACGCGATGGCGTCCCCGTGCGAACAACCGCCGGACAGGCACAGCAGCAGCGGCGACAGCAGGCGCCGGAGCACATCGGGCGGCTGTGGCATCATTATCTCCGGCGACGGCTTCGGCGGAAACGCCTCCCGCTGCTGCTACCAAGAACAGCAAGGGCAAGCCGAAGCGCGAGGACAAGCGCACGCGCCTCTCCCGGGAAGCGGCAGCAACAGAGAGAGCAGCAGCGGAGTCGCCTTCCCTTCCCGACGCTGCCGCCGCTTCCCCGCGGGCGCGGGAGGCGGTGCGCTCGCTCGTCGAGGCGCTCTCTGCGCCGCCGCCGCCGCCGCCGCCACGGTCGCCGTCGGAGGGGCCCAACGCCGCCGCCCTGGCCTGCGCCCGGGCCTCGCTCAGGGCGGCCTCGTCGTTGTCTCCGCGGGACCTGGACGCGGCGCTCTCGTCCCTCAAGTCCCTCCGCTCTCCCGCGCCTTTCGTGCTGGCGCTGGCCTCCGCGCTCGAGGTCGTCAGGGGCGGCAACAGGGGGAGGAGCAAGGGTCCGGCGGCGGCGGGAACGATGCCGCTCAACGCTGCCGCCTCCGCAGCCGCCCGCCGCCTCGCCGAGGCCGCGGCCCGCGCCGAGGAGGACGTCCTCCTGAGGGAGCAGAGGGAGGCCCTGGCGGCGCGGCGGCGGACGCGGTGGCAGGAGCGGGGTGCGAAGCCAAGCAAGCAGAGGAGGAGGAGGAGGAGGCAGCTCGCCGCGCTCGACGTCCTGCTCTTCGGGGGCGGAGAGGGAGGCTTCTCCTTTTCCCCCTCTGGGAAACAACCGAGGGGCGGTGGGAACAGCGGTCGGTGGAGTGCGCTCAACAGCAGCAGCGACGTCGAAGAGAGCGACGACGAAGAAGAGAGCGACGGCACCGGCGGCGCCTCTCCTCCTCCCTCCTCTCCCTCTCCCTCTCCCTCTCCCGCCTCTCCTTTCGCGTTCGACCTCCCCTGGCCCCGGCTCGACTGCCCCGAGGCGGCGCTCGAGCGCCTCTCCAGGCACCTCCTCTCCGAGGGGGGAAACCGCGAGGACCCGCTCGCGTGGCAGGCGTGGGCGGGCTGCCTGCTCGCCGTCTCGGCAGCAGCCGAGGCGGGAGAGGAAAGGGGGCCGCGAGGAGGGAACGGCAGCGGCGACGGCGACGGCGCTTCTCCTTCCCCTCCTCCCTCTCCTCCTCCTCGGCCTCTCGGCCACCACCGCCTCTCCTACTCTCCGTCCGTCCACGCTCCCCTGCTGACCGCCTGGGCCGCGCTCGCTGCCAGGAGGGGTAGAGTCAACAGGGCCAGGACCTTTTACACGCTCGCGCTCAGGGCTTGCCTGGGCAGCGGCGGCGGCGGCGGCGGCGAGGGAGAAGAGCGAGAAGCAAGAGGCGGCGAAAGAGGCGGCTCTTCTTCTTCTTCTTCTTCTTCTTCTTCTTCTTCTTCTTCTGCTGCTGCTGCTGCTTCCCCTCAGCTCTGGAGAATCGTGCTCCGCGGCTCCGCGGCTGCCCGGAGGGCCCTGCGAGGGCTCGCCTCGCTCGAGGCCCGCGCGGCGAGAGGAGGAGGCGGCGTCGGCGTTGGCGGCAGCTGGGCGAGCAACAGCAGCAGAAGCGTCGGCGCCGGCGGCATTGGCAGCACCAGCGGCAAAAAGTCCGAGAGGGCCGCCGCGGCCCTGTACGCGAGGGGCCTCGCGGCGTGCCCCAACGATGTCAGGATGTTGCACGCGGCGGCGGCGTTCCGCTCGTCAAGCTCCCGCGCTTCATCGCCGTCTTCGCCGTCGGCTGTCGTCGTCGTCGGCGGCGGCCGCGCCGCCTCCTCCGCCTCGCTGCTGCTCCGGAGGGCGGTGAGGGTCTCGCCGCGCAACGCACACGTGAGGCACGCGCTCGGGCAGCTCTCCGAGTCCCGGGGCGAGCTTGAGGAGGCCAGGGTGCAGTACGAGGAGGGGCTGAGGGCGCTGCTGCTGCTTTCGTCGGCCGCGGCGAAGGAAGAAAGAGGTGGTGGAGGACAGGAGCGGCAAGGCAGCGGCGCCGGCGAGGCGGCGGCGACGAGGCCCCGCCCTCCCCCTCGTCCGCTGCTCCCCGCGGAGGCTCCTTCCCATTTCCCTCCTCCTTTTTCTTCTTCCTCTGCTTCTTCTGCTTCTTTTGCCTCTTCTGCTTCTTCTTCCTCCTCTTCTATTCAAGACGACATCGACGGAGCCGCGAGGTGCGCCGAGGCCCTCTCGCGCCTCCGCGAGACAGCGGGCGACGTCGCTGGCGCGCGGGAGGTGTTTCGGTCGACCGTCGCGGCGCTTTTGGGGCAAAAGAAAAGGGGCTCTTCCTCCTCCTCCTCCTCGTCTCTCCCGCGCCTGTTGAGGGAGTGGGCAGCGTTCGAGAAGCGGTCCGGGGACCTCGACAGGGCCGCGGAGCTCTACTCGAGCGCGCTGAGGGCGGGGATGAAAAAGTTGACAACTTTTTCGCCCTCTTCTTCTTCTTCTTCTTGTTCGAATTCTTCGTCCACTTTCTCCTCCGGCGACGACCGCACGCTCCTGCAGTTCGCCCAGCTCCAGGCCCGCAGGGGGGACATGGACTCGGCGCGAGCCCTGTTCAAGGCGGCGACGGTCGCGGCGCCGTCCAACCCGTTCATCTGCGTCGCGTGGGCGAGGGCGGAGGCGCGCTGCTGCGTTCCCTCCTTCTCAGGGGGAGGGGGCGCTTCTCCCTCTTCCACTTCTTCCTCTTCCTCTTCCTCTTCCTCTTCCTCCTCTTCTTCTTCCTCTTCTTCTTCTTCTTCTTCTTCTTCTTCTTCTTCTTCATCTTCTGCTTCCTTCTCCTCCTCCTTCGACGCCTCGATCGCGATCCTCGAGGCCGGCGCCAGGCGCTGCGGCGGCGAGGCGGCCACCCTCGCCAGGGGCGGGGCGCTGCTGAGGGAGTGGGCGGCCCTCGAGGCGAGGAGGGGCAACGTCGCCCGCGCGCGCGAGCTCTTCCGCGGCGGCGCGCCGTCGGGCGACGCGCTGCTGCTGCTGGCCTGGGCAGACTTCGAGAGGGAACTGTTACGGGAAGGGGGAGAGGGGGAAGGAAAAGAGGGGGGCCGAAGAGGGGACCCTGTCGCGGCGAGGGAGGCTGCGAAGCTCGCCGAGGAGGCTGCGTGGAAGGAAGACGAGGCGCGGAGGAGGATTTGAGGAGCTGTTTTCGCGTTTTTTTTTGGTGCAAGGAGGGAAAAAATTAAAAAAAACGAAATCGAGGGGGAAGAAGGGGGGAAAGAAAAACGAGGCTCGGCGTTCGCTCAACCGAAGTGTCACTTCTTTCTCGCCTTCTCTTCCCAAAACAATCAATCGAGCCTTTCAAAAAGCTTTCCTCTTCGCTTTCAGCCGCTCTCCACGCCTTTCTTTCCTCCAATTTCTCGACACGAAGTAAGGGCCGACTCGAGCATACGACGTCGTGTCTTGGCGATGTGCATAGCTGACCAGGCGATTGAGAAACGCGGCTAGTAAAAATGAGGAAAAGGCGTTGCTGGTTTTCTTGGAACGGCTTCGTCGCGAATGAGCGCAGCAGGTGCAATGTCCATCGCCTCTCTCGCCGACAGCGTCACGTCAAAGTCCTTGTTCCTTGGACGGATGCACTCAGAAGATCATTATACCATCACACTTTGCAGAATCAAGCAGAAAGAAGCCTCGCAACTTGTCGAACTCAGCTCAATCGTTACAACCAGATGTCCGAAAATGAGGGGGCAAAAGGGACAAAAAACTCGACGCGCTCGCTCAACACGGACCTCCTCAAAACCCCCCTCCCCCTCAAAACTCGCAGTCTTCGACAACAACAATGGCTTCCTCCCGTTTCCTCCTTTCCGCGATCGCCATCGCTCTGATGGTTGCCGGCGCCGCTGCTCAGGGTAAGAATTTGGGGGAACCGAGAGAGAGGGTGGGGGGGAGGCAGGAGAGAGAGAGAGGGGAAAAACTACTCGCCGCCGCAGCCGCGGCAACTCTTTTCTTCGCCGGCTACATCCCCCTCGGTTTCGTCTCCGCCGGCGAAATAAAAAAATACTCACTCTTTGCTCTCTCTCTACCTCCCTTCAACAACTTTCCCTCAGACATGCAAGCCGCCGACGCCAGGTCCGAGTGCACGGTCATCGCCGCGAGGATGCAGACGGGACCGTGCGCCAAGCTGCAGGACGCGACGATGGTGAGCCGGTGGAGATTTTTGAGAGAGAGAGAGGTTTCTCCGTTAGGCTCGTTCTTCCGCCGCCGCCGCCGCTGTTTTTTTTCCCGCTCTCTCGCTCTTTTCTTTTCCTTGTTCTTCTTCTTCTTCCCCTCTCTCTTGTCCCCCCCTGTCCCCGAAAACAAAAGACTACGCGTCTGCCCCTCTTTCGTCCCCCGTCCTTTCTCCCATTCAAGACCCC
>Ga0210003_1001483_pt1 | contig 20683 bp, 14 predicted proteins | sample LantaG_FD_182804 | JGI IMG/M metagenome (GOLD analysis project Ga0210003, IMG submission 182804) | Deep subsurface microbial communities from Baltic Sea to uncover new lineages of life (NeLLi) - Landsort_02402 metaG (SPAdes) (version 2) | ecosystem: Environmental > Aquatic > Marine > Oceanic >... | reverse complement strand
AACTAAGCGAGAGATTGCCCAAGGTATTTCAGGGGCGGTTGACGTTGCCGAAACTTACGATATCGAATATACCGATGTTGATAATGTAATTGGTCTGGGTGCTACTGAGAAGTATTCATTGATTACAGGTAGCTCAGATTCTAAGGGAGCGAACGGTTTACCGATTATCCAGAATTTCCAATTACCAGATGCAGGAGCTAACCCTTATCCGTTGGTGATTAATGGCGGTGGAGATGTTGCACCTCTTGGTAAGATACTCAATAAGAGCGAGAACATTGTCAGGCACTACACAGGAGCGATTGACTCATTCTTATCGGTAGCACAGCAAGGCGAGATTTGCTTATGTAAGACTGCAAGTTCGATTGTAGGAGTAACTGCTCCAGTTGATAAGTTTTATGGATGTGTGAAAACGTCAGGTAGAATTATTGATGGTTCGGATAAGACAACCACAATCACAGGTTCAGCAGACAACGCAGGTGATATTCAATTTACCTGTTCTGGGGCGGCTGATCTTACGGTCAACGTGAATGTAGACGACATCATCTTTGTATCAGGAGCCGATGGAGACTCTGCCGAACTTGGACAACATAAAGTCAAGGCGGTGACAGGAACGACTATAACGGTGGAGACGAACTGGCACGCTGGCTCAGCTTCCACAGCAGGAACAATCAGGCTTGAGGCTTTGGTTGAAGCATTAACCTCAACTACTATTTAATTATGATTAGCTACTGGAACCCGACTGCGGGAAATGACACATGGAACGGACTACTTCCTGAATGGGACGGAGGGACAGGCGGCCCTAAATTGACAATCGCTGCTGCTGAGGGTGTAGCCCTTAGTGGGGGGACTGTTAAGGTTACTTCTGGTATTCACTTACTTTCTGCTGATGTTACGTTTGCAGGTGGCATGACTTACACTTCCGAGTCTAAGACTAGCCCATCAACTATAGACTTACAATTCACTGCAAATGCACAGTTTATAGCTCTTGTTTCCTCAGACACTTACTTTGATAGTCTTAATCTCTTGGGTGCAGACTTTGGCTCATTTCATAATAGTGCTTTTAATCTGGAAAACTCAGGCGGTTCTAAGACATTATTCACTAAGTGCACGTTAGAGGCTCAGAAAACATCGAATAATACAGGTAGTTGCTTCGGTTCTACTTTTGGAGACCTCAACCCTGCAAACGTAGAGATGGTAGGTTGTGTTATAAAACCCAAAGCTCTTGTGGCTCAAGGAACTTTTGAGTACGAGTCGCTTTTCCACGGGAGAGCACAAGCTGATATATTCACCCTAAGGAATTGTACAATCAAGATACCTAGTGATAATCTTAGTGCTACCCTAGATGGGGACACTGGAGTACTTACCCTTGAATCGTGTTTAGTATCAGACGATAGCGGTGTACTAAATGCAGATAATTTCGGGGCTAATAGGGTAGAAACTGACGTTCTTTGGGAGAATGTAATAAATAGGACTGACACTTCTCTTCTCTTCATAGACCCAGAAAACAACAACCTCGCCCTCCTACCAAACAGCCCTGCGATTACTGCTGGGGGTGGTAAGAATTATCCAGATACAGCAGATTTTGCTACAGATGGTGTGAAATGGTTGGACTTCAACGAAGCGGGAGGAACTGGCTCAGGTTTAGATTTTAACAATCCTGTTAGGTCTTACGCAGAGTGGCAAGCAGCTTTCGCTACTGGCGATATTTGGGTCGTAAAAGAGGGGGTACATGACAAGGGTTCAGGCAGTTGGATCTTCCCTGCGGGTGCTTTGACTATGATAGGTCAAGAAACCGATCCTACTAAATGTTCTTTAAAGATTACAGCAGGGGTTAATCAAGTTTTTTATGGAGACATAGCTACAACAGGTACGGAAGCTACCTTTATAAACCTAAAATTTGAAGGTGCTTATGGTGGTAATCCCGTCAACGGCATTTTTTATAGATTTGATGTAGTGAGCGTTCATGGCTGTTTCTTAGATTGCAACCCACTACATGGCGGTAGGATATTCCAGACGTGTCCAGACTGTGAGATTATTGGTACGATACTGACAGAGAATGGGTTGAACGTATCTTTAGCTCAAAATGCGTCCACGAGGTTAAAAGCTATAGGATGTACTGTACCTCTAACCACTATATTATTCGAGACTGGGACTATCTTAGAATTAGCACAGGGTATTATTGCTACTAAAGTCCCTATAAGTTGGGGTAGTAATGCTAATGTCCAAGGCTGTTTCGGGCTTACAGGGTCTACGAGTATTCATGCTTCCGCAGACGTAACGCTAGTAGACGACTTCCTCTTAGTCGACCCAGCCAACAACAACCTAAACCTGTTACCTAACTCTCCAGCGATTGCGAGTGGTGGTGGGTTTACTCCAGATTGGTATCTAGACTTATCAATAGGGGGGACTGGTGGAGCAGGGACTTCGGGATCACCTTGGCAATCTTTTGCAGACGTACCAAGTATTGACGCAATTACATACTTTGTGGGAGATATAATTGCAGTTACTGGAGGCACTATATCAGGCAGCCAGACTGTTAAGAGTGGTTACGACTATCGAAGTGCTACTGCAAATAAACAAGTAGTTGATACAGGGAGTGGATATCGACTCCAACAAGAGGCCTCTAACTATGACACATATTACAGGAATTTAAGGTTCGATTTTGGAACAAACGGAGGATTTTTCGGTTATGTAGCCACAGGTACGCAAACGGTTAAAGACGTATTTGAAAGTTGTTTAGTTTTTGGGGATTCAACAGATAACTTATTCTATTCGGATCGAACTTTAGAGTTAATAAATACGAGCGTTGGAGGTACTTGCATCCCTCAAAACAATCATGGTATTATCTGGGCAAGAGGTTCTCTTGTGTCAAGAAGCCTACTTGTTGAAAACTGTAATTTCTATTTAGATTGTGCCCTAGCCCATGCTAATAATAAGTTCGCTGGAAATTATACCTCAGCACAGGTAGTGCTAAAAAATAGCATAATTGTTCTTAACGAAACCACTGGAAACACTTTCTCTGATGGGGTTTCAGGGACTTTTACAACCACTGACGTTTCGATCTTTGGGGATACCCCCAGTGAGATCGGTACTAATAATGGAAACCCTCTATTCATCGACCCAGCGAACGGTAATTTCAATTTGTTACCGAACTCACCCGCAATAACCGCAGGAGCATAATGATAGCAGGGATAGCAAGTCTACTTTCCGCACAAGTTTTAGGGGGTCTATTAGGACTCCTTAAAGCCTTTCTTACTTTCCGTTCTCAGGAGCGTAGAGAAAAGTCAGAACATGAAAGGAATATGTGGCTTGCTCAATCAGAGCATGGTCGTAAAGTATTAGAAACACTTAATGCACCGCCTCTGGAAGTAGAACTTGATTCTGGAAAGAAAACCTCAATACAATTAGGGAATTGGAAATACGCTTATGAGACACAATCGAAAAAAGAGAAGTTGGTATATGGGCTTGCTAGTCTTGCTCACAATGGGGCATTGTTCATGCTCACACTCGCAATCACCTTCCCAATCCTCATCTGGGCAGACATCCCAGACGTTATGGTCCAAACCTTCGTCCCCGGACAAGATGGGACAGGGGTTAAACTCCTCTGGGGGATCGTTGACATTGCGATCTCTCCGAAAGAAGCAGCAGTACTTTCCACAGGCGGACTCGCATTCATCCTCCTCCACCCAGTCATTGCCATCGTCCAATACGTCCTTACAGGCACAGTATTCAGAAAGTAAAGAAGCACCTATTATAGAGACTAAGTAACATGAGTTTAACTATCGCAGACCTTGGCGTTATCGCTGTAATATTCGCCGCAATTTGTTCAGGTGCAGCTTGGATACTTAATAACGTAGTTATGGCTAGGGTTGACCAACTCGATAAAGCAATAGGGCGAAACTTCAAGCAAGACGAAGAGGACAGTAATGGTTTAGGTGCTAGGATTGAGCGGTTAGAAGCTCATTTTCATAAGTTTGAACTTCAGGTTAGTGACCAGTATTCTAAAAAGGAAGAGATCCGAGAGCTTAAAGTGGAACTCAAAGAACTTGAGAAGAAGATGGATAACCAACATAAAGAGGTCATGGAAACTTTGACCAAACTGATTAAGTAACCGTAAACGTGTTAGCTAACGTAAAACTCATCCAATCTTTCAATAAAGGCCTTGTCCACAAATGGGATCGGGTTCAGGTAGATACTTTTTGCAAACTGCTTGTTATAGAGTATGATGAGTTAGCCGCCTACCTAAACATGAAACCTTGGACTTTCAAGAACTGTTTGAAAGATAATAAACTTCCGGGGCCTGCCTGCGTTCTCCTTGACCTTTGGGAAAATTACTATAAACATATTACCTTAAACGAAGAGTTAAAGGATTACCCATCTCCGGTTCAACATGATAGATTACGAAGTTCTCAAGAAGTTTAAGACGACCAATAAGTCTTTAAAAGCCTTTTTTCTAGCTAGAGAAAAGGACAACCCTCCTGAGGCCGAAAGTTTGGTTGAACGGGAGATTGCCCGTCTAGAATCCTTACGAGAGGATGAAGGCGAGGATGAACCCCTCAGCGAGAAAGCTGAAAAACAGGTCCGTAAAGAGTACCTCCGTAAACTTGTTGCAAAAAAAGACAAGTGGATCCAAAACATACACGATCGTTTAGATGAGGGCCGTCTATGGAACCTTAACAACTATCGGTTTTACTTCGCTGCCGACTTAGCTTTTGATGGACGTCCTGTAGTGAACGAGACAATCCCCCTTACTTTGTACGCTCAGAACAAGTTAAACGTCCAAGAGTGTGCCAAACAACTAGAGGAAGTTTTAGGAGAGGACGAAGCGAAAGAGTACATCATAAAGGAATCTGGAGGAAAAACTTCTATTGATTTAGGTCGTTTTTCTGAGTCAGCTCTTAACTTGATACGCCCCTTCGTAACTCGCAGAGTAGCGGCTCAAACTAACCGATTTGCCAACCTCTATCCTTTTTTCAAATACGAACCGAGAGCCAAAACCCACGTTGGTAATTTACGGTCAGATGCTGTTTCTCAGCGAGTAGAGGTTATAACTGACCAATACGGATACCGTCCAGAATTTACTCAGTGGCTTAGGAAATGTTTCCTTCACGGGCACACGGTAGCTTTTGTTGAATCTGCTTGGGATCGAGAAAAACAATACCGAAAGAATTTTTTAGAAAGCACTTCAGATGCTTGGGAACTTGAGGAAGTCATTACAAAAGAGGGGGTTAAGTTCGTTACACCTCACCCGTCTAGAGTTTTCTATGATATGGCATCCCCTCTATCCTCTGTCAATTACGACAACGGGGTTGAATACCTAGGTTTTTGGGATGTGGTTCAAGCTAAGGATATCCAGAGAGATTCTGGGTATTTTAATCGTAACGAGATAAAAACAGCCAGCGCCCTTGACGATCTTTACACATCCTATCAATCTTTCTTTGATGCGTACTACCCAGATACAGTAATCAAGTTTCCAGCACCTACAGAGTCTGCTACTCAAATAGCTCTTAAGAACGAGCGCAAGACTAATACCGGATTACTTACTGACGCTGAGGACGACCAAGCGGTTTTCCTAGCTACTTACTATGAAAAGGTTATTCCTAAAGATAAAGGGTTTGGGGACTACCCGCACCCTGTTTGGGTTAAGCTCGTTATTGCTAATGACGATACAGTGGTCCATGCAGAAATTCTTCCGTCTACTCCGGCAGCTTATATGGGCTACAATGAAGATGATGGCAGACTTCTCAATGCGGGAATGGCTCATGAGATCCTACCATATCAGGATCAGGCGGACAACCTTATGAGTCAGCTTGTCTACTTAATGCGTTTAGAGTCTTTCATGATTCTTGCCATTGACGTAGACAGTTTAGAAGATGATGCCCGAGAGTACATCAAAAAGTTTGTTAAGACTGGACGTTTCCATTCCGAGGCCCTTATTGCTGAATATAGTTCTGGGGATGAGGAAGAGCTACGAGGTAAAAACCCAGTGAGGGATTCTCCTTTTAAGTTCCAGACGTCAGACCTACATGCTCAAATAGCAGAGACTTTCAGAGGTATCACTAACATTATCGGCCTTCTTGAGAAGACTCAGATGTTTAGCCCTCAGGAACTTGGACAGTTTGTTGAGCGGGAGGTATCCGCTTCAGAGGTTGTAGAAGTAGCCAACACTACAACGGCTCTTTTCAACTTTACGTCTCAAGGCCCCGATGAGTTCAGAGCCGCTATGAAACGTATCCTGTACGAATCCTTGATGGCTTCTGGGAAGAACGAAGTTTACGTCCCTATTGTAGATACCTACCCAGACGACGTTATCCGAGCTGCTGGTTTTAAAGTTACAAACCCCGAGGAGATCGAAAACTATGACGTTCAATCTAACCTCCTTGAGGTACAACAGACCATTACGGGTTCAAAGAACTCTCTTGTTCACGACTACATCTTCAACTCTAGGGATGGTGCGGTACGTACGCAGTCTGTAGAGGCGGCTCAAGCTATATTCCAGTTCCTAGGAACAATAACAGGCAATGAGGCTATGGTTAAAGCTGTTGGTCAAAAACAACTGTTCGAGATGATAACCGAGGCCTTTAGGCTTTCTGGAACTACCATAACTCTTAAACTAAATCCTGAGAGTGAAGGAGACCAACAAACTCCTGAGGGAGCTCCTTCTATGGAAGAGATTTTACAAGTTATCCAGCAGAATGCACAAGGAGTCCAAGAACTCGATGGAGCAGTTACTCAGATAGCCCAACAGCTGCAACTACAACTAGGGACTCAACCACCAGCTCCTCAGAACCCAGTAGACGCAGCACAACAACAAGAACTTGCACAACAACAAGCGATACAGGACCAAAGTCCTACTCCGCAATCGGCCATAGGCCCTCCTAACATATAACAACATACATTATGAGCAAAACCCAAGAGACTGAAAACGAAGAGGTAGAGAACGAAGAATATATCAACCCGGTTGATATGTCTTTTATGTTAGACACTCCAGAACCACCTACGAAAAGGTACAGCCCTGAAGAGGCTAGACTTTTAGGTATTGACCAAGAAGAAGAGGAACTTTCTGTATTTAGCCACAAAGGGCGGAGTGTTGCTGAAACCCTACGTCGTATTGAGGGCAATAAGAATCTAGACTCTAATCCTCCCGAAGAGGTTGATGAGGAAGCCGACACTCCGAAAGACAAAACTTCTAAGGAAAAGAAGGATAAAAAGAACAAGGAGGATAATTCCACCAAGGTCTCTGACGATGAGTCTGATGAGGCTGACGAGGAAGTCGTTGATAGAAAACCTTCCATTAAAGAAGCTTTTACCGACGATGATTTTAAACCCGACTTCGAGGGTTTTGATTCTAAAGAGAAAACCCAAGCCGAGGAGGAAGTTTCAAAAGAGGATGCCGAGTTTATATCTACGTTGACACTTTCCGAAAAACAATCTCTCGACGTCTGGAAACACGCAGAGTCTAAAGATCCAGCCTACAAAGGTAGAGCCGCAAAACATCTTGAATATCTGAAGGGGTTGAAGGCTAAGGCCAAAGAATTATTAGCCGAGGATCCAGATACCCCTCTTTCTGATAACCCAGACTTTGAAGATTGGGTATCCCAGCATAAACCCAAAGTAGATCCCGAAGAATTCCAGATGCTGGGTCAGGATTACTTGATCGATCAGGCTACCAAAAGAGCTGAGAAAAACATCGAGGAAAAGTATAAACCCCTCAAGGACAAGATCCGGGATTCTGAGAACAAACCTAAGTTGGAAAAAACCGTTCAAAAATACGTTAGCAACTTAGTGGACTATCTACCGGACAGTTTGAAAAAGGCTTACCAAGAGAACGGGTTTGACGACGAGGGTGTTAAAAAAGTAGCAGAATCACTACCTATAGAAACCGCTGTGGCAGGAAGAGAATTTCAGAAAACTCAAGAAATGGGCAAGTCTCTTATGGAGTTGCGTCTAGGTCTTGCTGAGTATGATAAGGACAATCCAGTTCAAGCAGAACTCAGTAACAAGATTATTCAGTTCGGGAAAGACATGGTAGCACACCCCGAAGGAGAGAAGGTTTTGAAGCAGGGTGACAAGTTCTTTATGCCTAGAGAGAAGTTCTTTTCTCTATCCAGAGAAGAGCAAGCGAAACACTGGACTTTCTCAGATCAAGACCTGTTAGAACTCCTTGCGGTTGACATGAAAATACGTATTGAAAACGGGATTAAAGACGAGGTTTCTTCACAAGAAACTATGCTTACTCGCTCTTTAAAGTCCCGAGGTTTATCAGATGCAGAGATTGATAGGATACTTAGAGGGGCAAATGCTAAGGAAAAACCAAAAACTAAAGAATCTGATGAGGACATAAAGCCTAAGTCTAAACGTCCTTCTAGAGAGCCCGGGAACCAAGTGTCTAAGAATAAACCGACAGGTAACTCTTTGTATGACGCTATGTTGGATCCAGAGTTTCCCGACGACGTTTAACAAGGATAACCTAACACGTTAATTTTTTAAGTCTCTAATAAGAAACAGCTTGCAAAATACTTTTTAGAGGCTTAACTTGTTATAGAATTAACTTATCTAAAAACAAAATATGAAACACTAAAATTATGTCAGATATATTCAGTCAATGCGGTCCCCGTATCATAGACGTCTCAAACTCTTGTGACGGATCTCTTACGAAAGCGGACATTACAGGGTTAACCCCCGCCAAGATGGAGGAATTGAAAGATACAGCTTTCATGGAATTCTTCTTGTACCGTCAAACAACCATGGCTCGTATGAGTGGTGTTCGTGAGAATTCTATGTGGGATCTTATGATGTCACGTATCTCCAACGTTAAGGGCGAGATCAGCAAGCAGAACCTCGGTCCTAACAAATCATTTTTCCTCCCTTATATCTTGAGAGAGCAAGAGGATCTTGTTAATGCAAATGCTTTTCAGATCGAAGCTGGTGTCGTTGACCCAGACGCAGGAACTACTGTTAATGGAGTTTACCACCCAATCGGTGCTTGGAAAATTACCATTAAAGCTTCTGCTTCTCCTTGGACTTCTACGATTTCAAACCTCGAGCGTTATGCTCTTCCGGGTGAGTACGTTGTTGTTCTTAATCTCTCAGCTTCTGGAACTGTAACAGAACCTTATTACAAGGTAATTACTTCCGTTAATGCGAACGCTGGTGGTATTGAAAAGGCAGACATTATCCTTGCTCCTAACGTTACTGACGCTAAGTGGGCTAGTATGACAGCTGCTGAAAGACTTCCTTACCAAGCACAAGCTGGGGTTGTTCAAATGGGAGCTAACTCAGTATCAGACTATGAGTCTTGGTGCTACAATCAGCCTTCTGATCTCAGCAAGCGTCTTATTGCTTTCTGGCCTCAGACAATGCGTTACACTCGTTGTTACGACGATTTGTATGAAGATTTCTTGAAGCGTATTTTCGCTGGTCAAGTAAATCCATACCTTGAGCGTTTCAAAGAACTCCCAATGTCTGAGCAGAACAAGCGTATGTATGCTTTGTATCAGCGTAAGATGATGAACACGTTCTGGTACGGTCAGCAGATTGACGAACACCAAACAGTTGAAGACTACAAGAACTTGCCTCAGGTAAGAGACCCTCGTGGGAACAACGGTTTGATTGAATATAAGTCAAACGCAATCGGTGTACGTGAGCAGTTACGTGGATGTAACCGTCTTGTTGACAACCTCGGTCAAAAACTTGACATCAACTATCTTGAAGAACAACTATACAGCTTGAAGCGTTACCGTGAAGTTGATGGAGGTTCCGTAGACAGTATCGATATCATGACTGACAAGTCTACAGCTAATCGTTTGAAGACTCTCTTCAATGATTACTACAAGAAACGTTACGGCATGGACTTGACTCGTAACGCTAACCTTGGACAGAAGATCACCTTCGGTCAACAAACTATGTGGAATGTTAACTCTTACGAGTTGGATGAAGCACAGATCATGTTGAATGTAATCGTAGATCCTTTCTTCGCAGATCACAAATCACATTTCACAGGGAACCTTGCTTCTCGTGGTAATATGTTAGTGGCCGTTGACTGGAGCGATTTGTCTATGGGTGTAGCTGGTGTTAATAGCCGTAAGAGCCACACTCCTGACATTGAGTCTGATCCAGACTTCAAATGTATCATCGAAGCGAACATCACTCACACAGAGATGGAATCCACTAAGATGACTCCGATACTCGGAGACACTAAACGTCACTTCATTCTTGAGAATTTCTCAGACGAGTGCCCAGTGTATACTTACGAGGATTGCGCTGCAACTTCTTAACCTAACGGGGGCGAGGGTTAAACTCCTCGCCTTCCTTTTTATTTAAGGAAAATTTATAAGTATGAAAAATTTCAAGATACCAAAAGTCACATTGACTGGCGGGGGAGCGGCTGAAGTTATTGCTTCAAAAGCTATCCCTTTTGGTCAAATGTTGTACTTCAAGGTCAAGCTTAGAATCAAAGACGTTACAACTGAGGAAAACGGGTTACACTTTATCTCTGGTGTTATTAAGAACGCTCCCGCTGCCGTAGCCGGCTCTGGGATCGCTCCTTCTAACGGAGGTTCAGGTTATTCAAATAACACAGCTGTAGCTACTACTGGTGGGAGTGGAACAGGCCTTACGGTCGATACGACTACTTCTGGTGGAGTGATTACAAGTTTTACCGTCAACGCTGGTGGGGTTGGCTATGAGCCCGGAGATGTTATTACAATCTCTGGAGGTAATGGTGACGCTATCTACCGACTTGTTGCAGCTGACTTAACTTCTACATCCATTGTAGGAACTAACGACGCTGTCAAGTTTGAAGACGCTGCTTACACAGTAACTGTAACTGCGAACGACACTCTCAAAACACTAGAGGTTAAGGCTACCCCTGCGGCAGCCGATACAATCTTCGAAGGAGTTTTGGAAGTTGAGCAGTTTACCGACATTCCCGTGTAGTGTATAACGTGTAAAAATACAAACCTTCGAACCCTCGTGCTTGACAAAGTCCGAGGGTTCTTTACTTTATATTATTGATGATAACTAAATACTATTTGACTGAGAGGGCTAAACACCCTGTAAATCTCTCCCAAGGGACTACTATTAACTTTGAACTTTGCTCCGTATCCGCTGGGATGTATCTAGGAGTATTTTCAACTGACGATGCAGAGATTATAGAGGCTTTGAAACCTATTATCTCTAATCCTAAATCTGGAATTACGGAAATTGATAAAGCCGAATACAATCAGATGGTCGGAAAAAAAAAGCCCTTACACTCCTCTCTAACAACCTTGGAGCAGCCAACAAATCTCCAACAAGTTATTCTAGCGGGTCCTCCTCAAGAGGCTCCGGTTGTAGAACATGTGGGACAGGAAGATGGTGAAGAAAAAGAAAGTCTTTTCACGAAGGAAGAACTTAGCGAGGTATCAGCTCTTTCGGAGGATATCGGAGAAGAAGCTTCAGAAGCTGTTTCAGAATTTGCTACATCTTACCGACAACTCGCAGAGTTCACAGGAGAATCGGAGGACAAGCTTAAAGACCTTGCAAAAGAGGAGGGAGCTCCTAAGAGAGACCCTAAAAAAGGACACAACGTCGACGCTTGGGTCGCATACTTAAAGGATTAAAATGACCTATTTGGAGTTCAAGGAATTAGTAAAAGACAACGCAACAGGAGGCAAAGACCGGACCGACGATCAGTTGATCCGCACCGTAGCCACCTTTGTACGAGCTAACTATTCCCGAGAATTCCTAAGAGATCTTACTTCCTATGGCTCCCACAAAGGGAGTTACGACAGTGCGAGAAACGACTTGGTGGGGTATAAAACTTCATTGAGTCTTTCTGACGTACAAACCCAAGTAAAGGATTTTCTATCTGACGCCCACTCAGAGTCCTTGTTTATTTCCACAATCTCTAAATTTGTTAAGTCTAATATTCTTTCAGAAATAGAGCAGAATCAAGAACTTGCAATGGTTGTACGGTCTTCTTATGAAAAAGATCGTTTTCGCCTTGTTGGGTATGAAACAGCCCTTTCGGATATTGACTTACGTAACAAGGTAAGAGTTTACCTCCCAGTCGATAAAGACCGTCAGAATACGATCGATTACGTCGATGCTATGATCGAAGAAGGGAAGCAGGATATTAAAGCCCTCGGCGAGTGGATGGATGAACAGATTGAAAAATCCCTACTTGATATTGAAGGTTTTGATGTATTTATCGACCAACAGATCCGACAAGGACTCCTTGACCTGCAACACTTTATACCCGAATACCGATTAGAAAATTCTAATCTATACGTCGCTTCTGACATGTTCCCTGTAGGGAACGCCTCTGAGGGAACTTTACCAGAAGGAGCGGTACCCCTCACGGCTACTTTAAGATATCCCGGACTTGAGGATATTTGTGGTTGCCAAGTACGGTTCGTCCCTTGGAACTTAAAAGATCAAGTTATCTGTAATTCCTGTAACTGTGAACCTGTTATAACCTTTGACCCGAGAGGTTCTAAGTTCCTAGTATATCCTCAATTACTTGGGGATGTGGTAGAATTAGAGATCACTTGGGAAGGTACTAAACTAGATTACTCAGACGGGGATACAGTAGTTTTCAATGAAACAGCCGCTAAAGCTATTTCCTACTTTGTCCTAGTTCAGATTTACGGGTATGTAGAGGAAGCAGGGACAAAAGCGCAACCCGCTTCAGCAGCTTTCAAAGAATATCGACGCAGGCTTGCCTCAGCTAAGAAGAGAGAACGCAGACTCAATGTCGATAGAGGCCCCGCTACTTGTAGGGGAGCGGAACCTTTTAGCCCTATTATTTTGACACAACCACAAGGTCAAGTAATCGCTCAAGGCGGAACACTCACTTTAGGCGTGGGAGCTATAGGCAATCCCGGAATAACTTACCAATGGTTTAAGGTTTAATATGGCAGAGATTACAGACGAGACTAACAGCGAACTTGTTATAGAAAACTTTCAAGCTGCGGATGCGGGAGACTATTACTGCGTAATTACTAACGACGAGGGCTCGGTAGAGACTACTCATGTGACAGTTCAGCTGGCTACAATCCCTGTAATTTCTGTACAACCCATTGCACAAACTGTCGACCTTGGAGCTGTTTTAACTTTCTCGGTTACGGCGACTGGACTACCAGACCCTTCGTACCAGTGGCAAAAAGATGGCGTAGATATTGCGGGGGAGACTTCTTCTACCCTAACTATCGCTGCGAGCGTAAAGACCGATGCTGCTGATTACAAATGTATAGTTTCTAATATTGCTGGGAGCGTTACAAGTGATACTGTTTCCGCAACTATTGAGTATGCACCAGAATTTACAGCCCATCCACTTCCGACTTCACAAGCTGCAAACGTAGGAGGAGGACTCTCTTACTTCGTTACTGTGGACGCAATCCCTGCCGCTACTTACCAATGGGAACTTGACGGAACTCCTATAGGGGGTGAAACAGCTTCTACTTTGACTTTGTCAAATGTACAAATAGCCGACGGAGGAGCTTATACTTGCGTAGCTACCAACACTAAAGGCTCCACAGAATCAAACGCAGCGACCCTTGCAATCATTGCAGACGCTCCTTTCTTTACCGATCAACCCGATACGGATGTTGCCTCTGTCGGAGATAATGTTCTCTTTGAGTGTGTTGCAGCTGGAGCTGAACCTATGACTTACCAATGGTATAAAACAGCTGTGGCTATTGGAGGAGAATCCGGTTCGACAACTTCAGGAGCTACGATATCTTTGAGTTTGACAAATGTTCAAGTCGCTGACCAAGGAGCTTATACTTGTAAAGTTACTAACGCAGTAGCTACTACAGAGAGTGCCGTGGCCGTGTTGTCTATTGGAACTCAAGCGCCTTCAATACTCGTGCAACCTGTTTTACAATCAGCAACTACTGGAGGCACTGCAATATTTGTTATTGAAGCCGCTGGAGAACCGGACGTGACTTTCACTTGGAAAAAAGGAGGAACTCCTCTATCCGCAGGAGGAGATATTGGTATTGTAGACGACACCGTCTCTGGACATCAAAGATCTACTCTTACTATAAGTAACATAGACGTCTCAGACGTTGACGATTACTTATGCACCGTAGCGAACGCAGCAGGGTCAGTCGATTCTACGACAGTTCCTCTTTTTGTAGATAGCTTACCCGTTATCACGTTACAGCCTATCAACGAGTCTATTGACGCTTACGATGATGTAACGTTCTTAATCAATGCGACAGGCTCTCCTTTACCGACATATCAATGGTATGTAGAAGCGGGCAGCGTAAATCTTGATTTTAGTAGTCCTACAGATGAGGTAACTCTAACGGGAGACCAGCTTACCGACGGAGACATTTTTGTTTTCACTGCGGGACAGCCCGGAGAGTTTAGTGCTGCAACTCAATACTTTGTCATAAACAACTCTTATGGCGGTGGGACAAATACCTTCCAACTGAGTACCTCTCGAGGGGGTAGTGCTGTTGACTTTACAACCTCTCCGACTGGAGTTGCTTCGGCCTTGAGTTCTTTGATCGGTGGAGAAACTTTGAATACCTACACCATTACAGGAGCGGATCCTGCGATAGATGGTTCTGACTACTTCTGTCAAGTAATCAATGCTGCTGGGGAAGTTCAGTCAGATGTTGTAACTCTTGACGTGTTATCAGCTCCATACATAACCTCGGATCCCTTGACCCAAACCCTAGACGCAGGGTTAACCCTTAACCTTTCCGTGGCAGTGACTGGGTCTTCTCCACTGACTTACTTGTGGGAATACTCCGCTGACGGAGCTACAGGTTGGGCAGACGTAACAGCCCTCCCCGGAGACTCTGGACAAGGGACAGCTAATTTGTCTTTCACTGCGATCACGCAAGCTGACCACCAACAATACTACCGTTGCACGGTCAGTAATGGGGCTGGTTCTGTTATCTCATCTAGTGCCCAAGTTACAGTTAATGAATCCGCAGCGGCCCTAACCACTTCAAATAGTGCTCAGTTTCTAGCACAGACGGACGGACTCGATGTTAGCTACTTCTTTACAGGGGCTCCTGCGCCTAGTGTTGTGTGGGAATACGACTCTACTGGCGGAGGTGTTTGGGTTACTCTAAATGACGCTGACCCAAGTCCTTCCGCTTCTGGAACCGTCACTATCACGGATGCGGCGGGATCTTCTCGACTGCAAATAAGCAACCTTCAAAACGGAGACGAGTTCGAATACCGTATAACAGTTACGAATACCGGAGGTTCTGACAGTGATACCTTTGCGTTAACTGTCCTTACGGCAGCTCCGTCAGTTTCAGCAAATCCAACTAACCAGTCTGACGCCTCCCCTCCTGTGATCTTCTCTTGCACGGGAACGGCCACTGAAGGAGAAACTCTTGACTATACTTGGGAAGAGAATACCGGAGCTGGTTTCGTAGCAATCCCTTCGGGAGTAGATTACTCCGGGGAAGACTCTATGACTCTGACCGTCACGAACACAGGACCAAAAATAGGCTACCTATACAGATGCGTAATCTCGAACGAGTTTGGTTCTGTTAATACAACTTCTGCAACCCTCACCGCATAATGAGTTACACACAAGCAACTACTATAAAGAGGATCCCAACTGGGAGACCTCTAACTCCTAAAGAGCATGACGAGAATCTCGAAGCTATCGACACGACCAACACTCGTATCCAAGCTGAGTTTGATTTACGTACTCCAGTAGGGGTTATAAACTTGTGGAGTGGCTCAAGTGCTGCGATTCCGACAGGTTGGGCTCTTTGCAATGGGGGAACTTACAACGGACAACAGACTCCAGACCTGCGGGCAAGGTTTGTTGTTGGTGCAGGTTCCGGTTCTGGGTATACGGATGGCCAGACAGGAGGGTCGGACGCTATCGGGAACCATGCCCACACGAACCCGAATACTAACGCACACCCTCTTGTTGTATCTGAAATACCTCCTCATACGCACCAGCTTGCCAGCAACATTGCCAGCGGGGGTAACGAAATAGGATCCAAGAACCCAAATGCAGAGCGGTTCGCTCTGACAACATCAACTACTGACGATGGGTCTTCTAGCGGGTTAGCGGGACAGGGACACGTCCACGCTCAAGGAAACACAGGAGGAGCTGGGGCTCACGACAACCGTCCTAAGTTTTATGCTCTTGCTTATATCATGTTCGTAGACTTTACTCAACCTGCATAATGCCAGCGATACAATTCAAACCCACCAAAGGCGGGGACTTAGTCACTAAGTCCTCTGCTGCTACAATAGGTCTTGCTAACTACACCACGAAACGTAATTTCCGTAGGGAATACGATCAGGAAGTTAGACGAGAGGGTGATGTTTTGTTTCGGCCTAATAAAGACTTACCTCTTGATATACAAGCGTATCCTCCTTTACCCTCAGACGAAGAGATTAATTTGATTTACTCTGGGAGGTCTCCTAGAGGGACTCTCGCTCTTGTCATTGCGACGCCTACTACAATTTTCAGGTATCTGGGAATTGACGACGTAGCAACTTATTTTGAAGAACCCTTTCTCGGAGCTACAGGGCCTGACGCAGTTGTAGGGAACTACCCTGTTTTTGGAGCTGAGGTTTCGGCCGTCCAAACCACGCACCAACAGATTACAATCAAAGGTAAGTGGACAGAATATAGTCCGACAAACCCGAACGGGATGTCTTTGGGACAAACTATTGATATCCTAGACGGCACTGTGACGACCCACACTCTTACGGTTGTTGGGATTTCTTACAACAACGCAGTACTTCCCCAAGACCGAGAAACAACTTTTACGGTAGCAGAAAATATAACAGGCCTAGGCATACTTCCCGGAGATACTTTGATTGGCCCGGATACGATCTACCCCGTGTATTCTACCGACGCAAGTGACCAGTGGTTAGAGATTAACCCGCCTCACGACCCTACAGATTCTCAATCCTCTAAATACAAGTTTTCCAAACTCGGCCACCGCTGGGAAGTTGAGAACATTAGTGGGACTTTAGTTTTTAACAATGGGTATGATTTACCTATTGCTTACAATATCGACGACCTCTCCGTAGAGTTTCTTTTTGAGCTGCGAGAAAACGGGTATGGGTTTGTTGATAATATCGACGAGACCAACGGTCTTTTGATTGCAGCGGATGTGTCTGAGATTAGTACCAATGACCTTGAAGAAATAATGAATACGAGTGACATCACTGGTATTAATGGACAAAACGCTGCAATCCAACCTTTTCTTGACATAACAAAATCTACTCGGACACAATACCGAATGATAGGCTCTCCTGTAGCAAACCCTAAACGTTGGGGTTCTATTGTTGAGGGTTCTATGGATGTCGGTACAAACGTGTTACGGACAAAGTTCCCAATGTTCTCTTGGACCTCGGGGGACGAGTTATTGATTCCTAGAGCTGGAGCTTCTTTGACTTATGCTCCTTGGGCTCCTAACGACACCTCTATTTGGGGGGCGGGAGTTACAGTTTCTTACGGAGGCACTCTTTATAAATCCGACAATGCCGGGACTGGGAGTGGACTTGCTGCAACCCCAGAAGCGGAAACAACAATTAACTGGATTTCACAAGGCACTGATTATAATCAAGATCTGATTACGACCTTGACTTCTGGTCCAAAAACTGTTTTAACTGTAGATATTGGAACCGCTCCTTCAGGAGTTCCCGGTTCTCATTTCACTTTTTTCTTAGCAGGCGTAGAGGTTACGTTAACAGAAGGGGTAGGCTTCACAGGGGCAACAACAACAACCCAACTAAGGGATGCCATAGTCACCAAACTTTCTACTGACCCCTCGCCTGATTTTGTTGAGCTACAAGCCGCTTATAGCTTTGCTGGCAGGAGCACAGATGAGATAGTTATAACTCCCGCAAGTAGTGGGAAGTCCCCCGGAGTTTACGGCATCGATGTTAATGTGTTATCTGGTGCGGAGATTGTCCGCCACGTAGAATATGGAGTAGTAGACAATGCAGGAGCCACAATTACTGATGAGATTGTTCAAAGAAACGATATATTGGAACTGGGACCCCAACCGTTTTCCTATGATCTCGATGATGATAGTAGTGGCATACTCCGTATGGAAGATGTCCAAGGGACTCTAGTTGTTTTCAAAGACACTACGATCTTCCTAGGAAGGTACACAGGAGATGTCGACGATCCTTTCACCTTCCGTATTGTTTACCGAGGTGAGGATACAATCTTTTGGAGATGGGGGCTTGTGAGAGTCAACGGGGACTACCTTGTTTATCCCGGACGTAACAAGTTCTTTAGGTTTGATGTAATCACTGCAAACCCAGTCCCTATGGAGAAACTCTCCCTATGTGACGACATCTTCTACAGCAATGTTGAGCGTGCCGACATGGAACGAGTCTATGGTTCAGTCAACACGATAACCTCTGAGATCTGGTGGAACTTCCCTAACGGGGTTACTGACAAAGCTTTGTGTTGGGATTACAAATTTAATACTTGTAGTACAGTTGACAAGTACTACTCAGCTTCCGAGTCTATTGAATCCCCTACAGAAGGTCAGTTCTCAGGTCCTTCGGAGCATTTGTTCGTAATGGGAGGGCCCGACGTAACGATGTATACCTACGGCAGAGCAAACCTCAAAAGAGATCAATTTGCTGGAGAGACTTCCATGTATAGTCGAGAAGGTTATTACGATATCATCCCTGCGAACTGGATTGATCGAGTTGCGTATACTCCGGTTCTATTATCAGGTTGGGGTATTGTTAACGATGAGTTTAACGAGAAAATACTCAAGAGATATGTTCTTATTTTGTCTTCTCAGTCGGACAACCCAGAGGTACGTATCAAGTTATATGGAACTTTGAACCCTTCCAAAACTCAAAAGCTTCTTGCGGACGTCCAACTCCCAGAACCAGACACTGAGAATTCTATCGAAACTTATTTCAAGGAAAACTACTACAGGGATGAGATCCTTATAGAAAATGATTTCCGAAACGCTGGGATTGCCACCCGTATTTACGATGTTGATATTGTAGATTCTGAGTCAGCCCCTAGAGATACAGACGCTTAATGCCTATATCTAGAAAAACACCTAAAGTAACCCGAAGCTCGTCTGAGGCTCTTGCTGCTACAAATCCCGATAATCTGCCAGAGGTCCCAATACCCGAGCTGCAACGTTGGTGGTTTGACGTGCGAAAGAATTTATTACAAGACTTGTATGGGACGGAAGACAACACCACCTTAAACGATCTACTGAGGAGAGTAGAGGAACTCGAAGCAAAGATTGAAACCCTTGGTTAGAGGACGCATAATTTAATAATTGAAAAACCCCGCAAACCAAGTAACTTGTTAATTATGAAAAGAAATTACAAAAAAGAATATGATTGTTACCATTCAAAACCAAAGGCCAAAAAACAAAGAGCGAGGAACAACAAAGCAAACCGAGACATGGGAACCTACGGCAACGGGGACGGGAAAGACGTGGCACATTCAAAGCCCGGGGCTAGAGGTCGTATCTACAAGCAATCACCTTCAGCTAACCGCTCATTCAAAAGAACCTCGACAGCCAAGAGGAAAAAGTAAATACTGGTAACATATTATGAGTGATATATTCGTCGACTCCCACAATTCTCCTGACTACAATATTGGAGGGTACACTAACGACTCTGACTACCTTGGGAACTCGTCTTCCCTCCAGTCTAGTAACTACGACCTAGACAGCGGTTATGATACGACGTTCAAGGCTGGCTACGACACGAACCAACCGGCGTTTAGGGAGAGTGACTATAACTTAAATCCCTACGCAACACCGAGTTCTAGTTCTAGTTCTAGTTCTGGGGGCGGAGGGTCTTCTGCGAACAAATCAGGAGGTACTTCGAGGAAAGGTCTGGGGGGAATAGACTGGACAAAACTCTTCATGGGGGGTGGGGGTCAACTTTTAGGAAATCTTGCTGGGGGGATAGGGGATCTTTTTATGGGTAACAAGGCAGCTAAAGCCGAAGACAAGAGACAGCAGGACATTCTCAATTTTGAGAAGCAGAAAGAAGCGACTCGGATTAAGAGGGAGGATGAAGCCCTCGCCCGTAACTTCGGAGGTATCGAAAGTGAGGTAACAGCTGATGCCGTAGGAAACTTCAGAAATTTAAGAAGCAATTCTCCTAGTTTCCAAGCTTTACAGGCTATAGGAAGAGGTCTCCAAGCTCAGTATAGACCGGCTGTTACTCAAGCTGCTCAGATAGTAAATAACTTGTTTGGTGGACAAGGTTTACAAGAGAGATTAACGAATGCCCAGCCTGTAGTAGACGCTACTGTAAATCAAGGTGCAGCAGAATCCAGAGCTCTTGATACGAGTTTACAACAAACTTACGCAAGGCTTGCAGCTCAAAATGCTGCTAGGGGGTACACAGGTACTAGTTCGGCTCAACAAGGACAGTTGGCTAGGGCCACAGTAGGTAATCGAGCACAAGCTAACCAAGCCGTAGCCGGAGCAAGCCTACAGGGACAACAACTTCTACAAAGTATCAAAGAAGACGACTATAACCGCCGTCTTGCGAGTGTCATGCTTCCGGGGCAATTAGCCCTTAACCAATTCCAGTTTGAGACCTTCCCAGACGAGCAAGCCCGTAACATTGTAGCCAGAAATATTGCTACACGAGGCACCGTTTTTGATACTCTGAGGGCTGGTAATATTAATCCGGGGAATCCTTTCGGGGGCACCTCAGGGGCAAGTATTTTTAACCAACCTAT
>Ga0210003_1001482_pt1 | contig 20704 bp, 39 predicted proteins | sample LantaG_FD_182804 | JGI IMG/M metagenome (GOLD analysis project Ga0210003, IMG submission 182804) | Deep subsurface microbial communities from Baltic Sea to uncover new lineages of life (NeLLi) - Landsort_02402 metaG (SPAdes) (version 2) | ecosystem: Environmental > Aquatic > Marine > Oceanic >... | reverse complement strand
AAGAAGAGAAATGGAGCATGAACTTGGACATGAAGATGAAGAACGTCGGAAAACTATGTCTAAGGAAGAAATTCGTAAGGAATTAAGAGAAGAAGCAGAATCTGCTGCTCGAAGACATAGAGATAATTATTAGATTAAAAATCAATCTATGATACAAGAAGATAAAATTATAAAAGATCTAGTTAAATATTTAGCTGCAAAATTATCTGAAAAAGAAAAAACAGAAAAGGAACATGGTATTCATAGAGTATCACCATCAGTTCATTTTCAGCTTCATAAAAATGATGTCAGAGATATAATAGAATTATTATCTATCTCAAAATAAGTAGCTGGCCCGGTCGTCTAGGGGTTAGGACGCCAGGTTTTCATCCTGGTAACCGGGGTTCGAGTCCCCGTCGGGCTACAATTATTAACTTAAAAAATGTACCAAGTGAATTTAATTAAAAATGTAAAGGTACCAACAGGAAATATTTGTGTAATGGAGGGTGAAAAAGGCCCTATCGAATTTCTGGTAGTTGGTGATTATGGACAAGGAGTAAATGTAAAAGCTGATTTCCTTGGATTAACTGATGAACTAAATGGTGTTCCAAATGGAGACATCATGTCTCTCACTGAAAAAATGGTAGTCACAATCAGCACTCAATATGGGTGTTCAATGAATTGTAAATTCTGTGATGTCCCTAAAGTGGGTCCTGGAACTAATGCTACTTATTATGATATGCTAAATCAGATAAAAGCTGGATTGGCATTGCATCCTGAGTTGGATTATACCAAAAGACTTAACATCCACTTTGCAAGGATGGGGGAACCTACTTTCAATGGAAATGTCTTGGATGTAGCAGCTTGTCTAAGAAGAAACATTTACGACTTCTGGAATAAGAGCGGAACCATCCATCCGGTAGTTTCCACAATGCTCCCTAAGAATAATAAAAATCTTTTAAAGTTTCTTACTGTCTGGACTGAAGATATTAAGAATAGATTATATCATGGTGAAGCAGGATTACAATTTTCCATAAATAGCACTGATGATGATCAGAGAAATGAAATGTTTTCCGGCAATGCTTTAACTTTGGAAGAAGTTGCAGACCTTGGGAAACAACTCCCAATTCCGATAGGAAGGAAATATGCACTAAATTTTGCTTTAGCAGATGACTATGTAATAGATGCTCAGAGGTTGAAGGACCTTTTCAACCCAGAAGATTTTATGGTTAAGATAACACCATTACACAAAACTCAAAGCTGTGATGACAATGGTATTCAAACCACAAATGGATATGAAGCTTTCACACCCTATAAAGAGAAAGAGAAAGCTCTAAAAGAAGCTGGATTCGATGTAATTGTATTCGTTCCCAGTTATGATGAGGATTTAGGAATGATTACATGTGGTAATGTTATTCTATCCGGTAATTTGCCAAAAACAGAATATAAAAATTTGATTTGATGTCAGAATTACATAAAGTCATAATGAATAAGGAAGACTTTTCTTATGATGAAGCAAACGATTTGATTCAGGAAATGATTGATCAAGTAATGGCAGGAGCAATGCCGGAAGATGTTCTATATGAATATGGCTATGATGCAGATTACGTCTTTGATCTTTTGATGTAATTTAGTTTTTCTAAGTCTGAATAAATAAAATAAAAGACTATGGAAAGAATTAAAATAAGTGAAGGCGAAAGAACTCCAAAAGTTCTTTTTGATGGCAATAATGGTATTCTTAGAATTAGTGGAAGATCCATTCCTGAGGATACAAAAGTATTTTATCAAGTTATTGTTGATGGGATTGACGAATATGCAAAAGATCCTCAAGATCTATTATCAGTTACAATTGACTTTGAGTTCTTTAATACATCTTCAGCAAGAGAATTGCTTAAGATATTTAGAAAGTTAGCGTCATTTGAATTTAAATCTGAAATTGCTTGGGTTTTTGAAGAAGGGGATGAGGATATGGAAGAAGCAGGAAGAGATTATGCTGATATGGTTCCGGAAATTGACTTTGAATTTATTGAGGTGCCGGAAGTAAGAGAATAATTTGTTAACGTTTCTTTAACGAAAAACATTTTTTAAATTGAAAACTTTACTGTATATTTGCAGTATTATCAAAACAAGGAAACACATACGTTCTTTAAAATATTAAGTTTTCGGGATTAGCGGTCAATAATAATATTAACCAAAAATTCTTAATCATGAAAACTTTTTTAATTACGACAACTACTGGAGATGCCTGGGAATGGTGTGGAGGATCTTATTTAGTAATTGCAGAATCTACGGAGGATGCAAAAGCTATATTTGAACTTCCGGATTGGTCCTCAGAAAAATTCTACGGAATAGAGGAAATTGATACGTCTGTAAAAGGACTAATTGAAATCCAAACTGCATTAGTAGAGTAAAATCCAATCGGTGGCTACGGCTGCCGATTAAATTAGAACAACGTTCTTTAAAATATTGAGAAATTAGCAATGCGTGAATTGCTAGCAAACAATCCTAACATGGTTCGCCCAGTCTGGAACGTGAGCAGAGATAATCCTGGGCAACTGGGAAAAGGGGGAAGGTCCTCAGCCTCCCCGCCAGTGATGGTCACTTTACGCAAGCACCAACTAGCGTTAGCCATGGGCGCTCTTCGGTTTCCGGAGATAGTTGGTAAGTAATGAGTTTATAGGTCCTTTGGCAAGGATAAGAAAGGTAAGCCCCCAGCAATGGGTAAGGAGCCTTTCGAATTGGCGTGACAACCGTCCTTGAACGTGTCAACATTACGAACGACGAATGTTAAGGTGTAGGAAGACTGTTTGAGACCCGTGGGGGTTAAAAGCTAGCTTTCAATATGAGCGGTTAAAGGACCGAGTCCTGGTATCGCAAAATATGGCACAGTAGGGAACTCCTAGCCCGAAACGCAGGATCGGTTGAGTATTATTGGCTTCAAAAGAGCTGGTAGCTTTGACCAAGCGCCGATTCAGAGGAAACAAACTTTAGATTAGCTCAGTGTAGAGCGTCTGCCTTAGGAGCAGAAGGCCACGAGGTCAAACTCGTATCTTTTAAACAATTTGTAAAACGCAAAGACTTGGTCAGTCAATAAGAGAAAGTCGCTTAAGCCTTCACCCTCCGGGGAATGAAGGATTCCAAAGCTCGCAAGGCGGAGGGATTTGATGGAAGGTGGCACCTAACTTCTTAGCGGAAGTGAATGGCTCGCAAGGTCAGGGGAGATCCGAACATTGAGTATCTTATTGATGATGGAGTATATGCTATCTCCTTAAACGAAGCAGCGTCGCTGGTAAACCTTCTTAGTGAAGGTGGATAAGTGGTTAACCAATACTGTCGCAGGTTATTGGGTACGGCTAACGAATGTACTGGCGCAAAAGGTATAATCTCAACCTTTTAAATATGGAAATGTCTATGGCAGAAAGAACTCACGTTCTAACGAAGATTCGATCGCTTCCTTTTCCGCAAAATAAAGTTCTTTAAAATATTGAAATTCCGTAGTAAGCTAAGAGTTACTTCGAAATAATGGCCCTAAGGTAGTACCGGGACCCGCGAGGGTCTCCACGAGAGCACGGCGAGTGCTTCGGCCCAAAATATCTCTATGAGATATTCGGTCCGGCCAGGGGACGGTACCATAAGAACACCGTTACCGGCGGCCGTAACAGATAATACTCTTTTCGGAATTCTCGGATTTCTAAAATACACGGGCTAACGCCGGCATAGTATAATAGCCGGCTCTACTTATTAAGATGCATAAGAAAGGTAGATGTGGGTGAAAACCCCCGTAGCTCAGCCTAATTAAAAGCACCCGGCTCGGGGTTAAGAGTGGAGGCTACCAGCCTTAGGGTAGCGGTTATACTGGCTCCCTTATGTGCCAGAGGTTTGCCTATCTTTTCCATAAAAGTAGAGGATACACCGGCAGCCAAAGTGTCCGGAGGTTTTACCGGAATTCTATATATATCCGGAGGTCTAGTTAGCACCCAAATTGGCTGACAGAGTTTGAGCCATTTATCTATATCAAATTGGCCTGGGCTGAACTTAGTCCTTAGGGGTTGAAGCCACAAGTGAAAACTGGTCTGAAATGGCGCAAAAGTAGGACCAGTCATATCACCCACCACTGGGTAAGTGGAATGAAATTGAAAATGCACCTCTTCTCGAGGTTAAGGGATCCGTCTGTAGGATGAAGGCAGCGTTTTTTCACTAATTTAGTTTTTTCGTAAAAAACTGGAGTCTCGTACCATCTGAGAGGTGATGGAGAGGTCTAAACCGATCTTTAAGCTTTTGCAAGCATGGTTAAAAGCTTTGGTGTTCGACGGTTCACCGCTTTGGAACGGGAGCTTCGGCTCCCGTTTTTTTTTACTTAAAATTTAAAATTATGGATCTAGTTAAAATTTTTGCTGAATATTCAGGTGAAATATCTGATGAAAATATGTCTATTTTTAAATCAGTTCAGAAAAAAGCTAATAAATGGCTTAAAGAAGAAGAAGAAAACATTAGAGTAAAAAGTATTATGCCTTCTACAATGCCAGATAGTGATGGAGATGGGACTTTTATTCTTACAATTTATTATACTACAGGAAATCAGGATCTTTTAGGCTAGATATATAGAATGAAGCCCCTGTGGCGGAATTGGTAGACGCGCTGGATTCAAAATCCAGTTCTGAGGAGAGTGTGGGTTCGAGTCCCATCGGGGGTACTAAAATAATGAGAAGCCATGAAAAATAAAAGCTTAGATACAAAAATCTTAGATAAAATTACAGCTAGCATAAGATTTAGAACTAAAGTTTTGGAAAACGGCAAGATTGAGTATATTGTTGAAAGAAAGTCTACAGATGATTCAGGATGGGAAGTGATAACTAAAACCACGAAACTTGAAAGAGCTCTTGTTAGAAAACAAAATGCATGGCATTCACAAATGGCCCGACTGAATTATACAAGTAGATTATTAAGAAGAAGAAAATACGGGAAACAAAAGCTCATGGGTATTAATATCAATTAAGATATTATGAAAAAACGGACAGAATGTTACATATGCAATCCTATTGCACTTGATCTATGTTGTCCTATAAATTCGGATCATAAAATCACTTGGAGTGAATATGAAGAACATATATGGTGTTATGATTGTCAAAAGGATATTAAATACGAGCCAGGCGGAGGAGGTCCAATTCCAGTAGAGATATCTAAATTGCTAGGAATTGATTACAGAAAATATAATATTGCAACTGGTGACATAATAGAAGGATCCGGCCTTTAAAAAAATGAAAAAATCCAGATTACTGTATGAAACTCCATGGGATAGTTTTATCCATAGAATCAAATCTTGGTTTGACTGGAGTGATTTATTTGATAATGAATTCGACTGGTCTCAGGAGGGTTATGAAGGAGAATGGTACACCGAAGCCATAAAAGAACTCTATTCTAGAAACGATTAGGCCATGTGCTGGAACTGGTAGACAGGTCGCTTTGAGGGGGCGGTGCTCGAAAGGGCGTGTGGGTTCGACTCCCATCTTGGTCACAATATACTTACCAAACTTTATCGAATCTTTAACAAAATACAGTTTCATATCCTGAAACTATTTGTTATATTGGGCTTAAAATAAGTCTAATAATAATTAAATTACTCATTAAAACCAATTTACATGGAACCAAGAAGCGGTGACCTAGTGTTGCCACAAGGAACTTACGTTTTGCTCCAAGATGGAGCTTCTGGTCAGGTAGAAGTAGTTACCGGACCGCACAAGGTAAGCCTCGCGGATACTGATAAACCCGTAGTTTATGAGAGGGAATCCCGAAGGTTTGTACCGACAAATGCTGATAGAGCAATAAGAGTATGTCCTGCTGCAGATGAAGGACAATATCTTGTACTGACCAACCCATCCGAAGACGAGGAAGGAAAATCTCATCCAGGAAAAGGAAAGGTAAATACGATCAAATTGAATATGGGTCAAAGGATCAATATTCAAGGTCCTGATACTTTTGCTCTTTATCCCGGACAAATTGCTGATGTCGTTGATGGACACCAACTAAAATCAAATGAATACCTTTTGATTCGAGTCTATAATGAAAAAGAGGCAAAAGCAAATCTTAAAGATGCAGTTGTTAAGACTGCAGAAGGAGATGATAAAAAGGGCAATCTCTTTGAGCAAAGAGAAATTCGCACTGGTAATCTCCTTATCATAAAAGGTACTGACGTATCCTTTTATATTCCACCGACAGGTATTGAGGTACTTGAATCAGGTGGAAAATATATCCGTAAAGCAGTAACTCTAGAACGTTTAGAGTATTGCATTCTTCTGGATCAAAACGGAGATAAGCGTTATGTAAAAGGACCATCCGTTGTATTTCCAAAACCCACTGAAACTTTTATTGAAAACAAAAATAAGAAGATTTTCAGAGCTATCGAGCTTAATGAGAACATGGGTATCTATATTAAAGTGATTGCTGATTATACTGAAGGAGGAGATTCTAAAAATTCTAAAGATCCTAAAGAAGGAGAAATTTTAGAAAAAGGAAAATCTTATAAGGCGGGAGAAGAACTCTTTATTACAGGTAAAGATCAGAAGATCTATTTTCCAAGAGCTGAGCACGCTATTGTAAAATATGGCGATGAAACGATCCATTATGCAACAGCAGTTCCGAATGGAGAAGGCCGCTATATATTGGATAAGGTAACTGGTGATGTGAAATTGGTCAAAGGCCCTAAAATGCTTCTCCCGGATCCAAGGTCAGAAGTTATTGTTAAGAGGGTTCTTAATGACAAGACCGTTAAACTTTGGTTCCCTGGAAACAATGAAGCTTTAGCTTATAATCAAGCTTTAAATAATGAGCTTGAAGATGCAGATGAGGAATATTTGGAAGATTATTCATCTAGAGGTTTTGCAGCTCGTACTAAGCAAACTCTATATTCCGCTGATGCCGCTGGAATGATGGCTGATGAGATGGAACGTAGGACTAATTACACTCGCCCTCGTACTATTAAACTAGATACAAAATATGAAGGAGCAGTTCTTCTTAATATTTGGCCCAATTTTGCAGTTCAGGTAGTTAATAAAACTGGCGAACGTAAAGTGGTTGAAGGGCCAAAAGTTATTCTTTTGGAATATGATGAAACTCTGGAAACTCTGGAACTTTCTACTGGAAAGCCAAAGGATGATGACCATCTCATTAAGACTACTTATCTTCAGACCAAGAATAATATCGTTTCTGATATTGTAACAGTTGAAACTAAGGATCTTATTGATGTTGATGTAAGAGTTTCTTATAGGGTGGATTTTGAGGGGGACTCTAAAAAATGGTTTAATGTATCTGACTACGTGAAACTTATGACTCAGCACATGAGATCATTGGTAAGAAATGCGGTTAAGAAGATTACCATTGAGGAATTCAATGATAATGCTACTGATATTATCAGAGATACTGTTCTTGGAAAAGCAGTAGAGAAAACGGAAAGAAAAGGAAGGGCCTTCGGAGAGAATGGTATGAAGATCTATGATGTTGAGGTTCTCGAACTTACTATTGGGGATGCTAATATTGCTAAGATGCTTACTTCTAATCAGCATGATATTGTTAAGCAGAATCTTAATATTATGAAACTTTCAAAGGATCTTGAGTATTCCACTAAGCAGGAAGAGATTCGAAGAAAAGAGCTGGATGAGAGAGTGAAAACATCTGATAAATCCACTGAAGTTAGTTTAAAAGAAGAAGCTAATGATAAAAAAGTGAGACTTGCAGAGATTACTAATCAGATTGAGCTCGAAACTAAAGATCTGACTGCTAAACAAGCTAAGCAGAAAGCTTTGGATGCTATAAGTGCTGCTAGTCTCGCAAGAGAGAGAAATAGAAAGGATGCTGATACCGAAATTCAAAAGGAACGTTCAGAAATTGCTATCAACGAAGTTGAGAAACAATTGGCAGCTATCCAGCCAGGCTTAATAGAAGCTCTTATGGTTAATGGAAATGTTAAGTTTGCAGAAACCTTAGCTAAGAATCTAAAAGCTCAGCATGGCGGATTAGCTTCACTTCTTTCGGGTGGTGGAGGATTCCAGGAGATTCTGAAAACAATCAAAGGATCTCCATTGGAGCCTAAGATTAAGAAACTTATGAGTGAATATGAATCTTTCAAAAAAGATTCCGAAGAATAGAATAGTGAATAAGAATGATTAAGTGGAGAGGCTCTGTGTAATGCAGAGCCTCTTTTTTGATGATATATAATATATGAAAGCCAAACTTGTAAAAGAAGATCTTAATTTTGAACGTGATCAAGATCCTAAGAAAGCAATGGATCTTGGTATTAAAGGTTATGAAGACTATCTTAATAAGAAGTTAAGAGGACGGGGGGAAAATCCGTCGGAATTTTGGGAAAGCTTTTATAATACGTATCAAGATAGGGGTTCAGATATACTTGAGGAAATGATGGAAATCTTAAAAAATACTCCTATCGATTTTCAAGTTATGTGGGCAGAAGAAAAATTGTCAGATTGGGACGAATTTAACAAATAAGATGACATTTTGTCACCTTTGTTGATTTCGGATCAGTTTTCGGAGTATATAAAATAACAATATCAAATTATGGAGAAAAGTTTTTATGAAATGCACAGATCTGAAGCAGTTCAGGTTTTACTTGGGAAGGATAAGTTAGCTTCAACTTACACAAATTTGAAATTAGCAGCACTCCTCGAAACTTTATTCCCTGAAAAGAATAGAATGTATGTAGTAAAAGAAGATCATTTACCATTACCGAAAAATTTATTAACATCTAAATCATTTTAATTATGAAAGACGTATTTGGCTAGATTAATCAAAAATTAATCGTTATCACTAGGAGAGATCTATCTCCTGGTTATCAAGCTGTTCAGTCAGCTCACGCAGCAGTTGATTTTCAGCATCAACATCCTCAGTTAGCTAAAGAGTGGAATTCCAACTCAAACTATCTTATTATTCTAGCAGTAGAAAATGAGGAAAAACTCCAAAAGTACATTCAGAAATTTCAAAAAGCAAATTTGTGTCATGTTGTGTTCAAGGAACCCGATATCGGCAATGAAATTACTGCGCTTTGTGTACAGCCCTCTGAAATGAGCAGGAAACTAACCTGTCATTTACCATTAGCATTAAAGGAATTTAACGAGCAATTAACGGCAAGTTAAGATCATTTAAAGAAAAAAATTGTATATTGAACTAAATTAAAATGTTATGAAAGAACATTGGTAGATTAAAAATAGAGGCCCGTAAAGATTGTTTCTAAACATAGACACAAGCATGGACACGATGTCTATGCTGTTGACCAAGTAATAATTTAAAAAAGAAACAATCATGGAAAATAAAAGATTTTACGAAACGGACCCAAAAACTTTAGTAGCTAAATATAATGAAGCACTTAAAGTAGTTAATGAAAAAGTAGAAAAAGAAGGCTGGAGAATTACTGGAGAAATCTGGATGCCAAATGAAGAGAATATGATTTCTGCCATAAGAAATGGTAAATATTCTAAGAATGAGAGAAAGGTTCTTCGAAATAGAATTAATAGAGTTCTTTTAAAGCCTGGTTTAAGAAATATTAATACGCTTACACATGCTAAGGTTAAGGTTTCTGAACGAGAAGAACAGATTCAGAAAGCCCGTAAGAAGTGGAAAGTAGCCCAATCTATATCGGATCAACTAATGGAGGAATACAAAACTCTAAAGGGGGATTTCTATAAAAGATAATAGTCGGGGGTGAAATTCCCCCTTATGTCCGATTAGCTCAGTTGGCAGAGCGCAGGATTCTAGACCCGGAGGTCGTCGGTTCGAGCCCGACATCGGACGCAATTTATCAATAATAATGATTAAGATAAGAATTAATAGAAACACAGGAGAATCTTTTTTATTAAGATTACAGGAATTAATATTGGGGAAAGATTATATTCTTAGTTTTGGTGGACGAAGGTCCATAAAAGTTAGATTTATCAAGACAACTCGTAAAGGATATAATTTTTTAGAATTAAAAACATCTAAATGCCTGATAAAAAATCATTTATATCCAGATAAGCATTATAGTAAAAAAGATAATAATTTTTTTGTACCAGATAAATTAACTATCAAAGAATTATGAGAATGTGGATGGTAAACCCAAAATTGTTATGTCGCAAACATTTGCTTGGAGAACACGGAGAGATTCATAAGCATAGACATAATTTTGTAAAACAACATAGTATTACAAATAGGGTATCTCCTATAGTTCAGATAGAGCCCATGTCTATGGAAAAGAGACATGATGAATTAGCTGAAGAAATGATTCGTAGAGGATATAATCATAAATCCCCGTTTCATCAACCGGACATTTCCTATTTACCGGAATGCCAACAATTAGCTAAAGTCGATATTAATATTTCAATATCGGATTTAAAAGATCGTTGTCCATCCTGTTCGAAAAATTTAATAATATGATAGCAGGATACCCGGATAGAGACTGTTTACATGTGGATGTTTTTAAAATAAGACATTCATATTACAATTATAAATGTAAACGATGTGGTAAGAGATTTGTTCGTGCTCCCCAAAATGAATATTTTGAAACAAATATATTAGAAAATGAAGAACTTCGGTACTAAAGACATAATGAGGATGGAATCAATAAGGGATAAAGGTCCCGGAGATTTTATGACTCAAATGATGCATGCTTATAACATGTCATGCGCAATTACAGAACCCGGTAAAGCATTGGCCAGAGGGTATGCTGCAAGAGAAGTATTTGGAGAATATTCTCCTATTTCTGCTGTATTTTTTGAAAGAGCTTATAAACTCGGAGGAGAAAGAGTTGTTCCAGTTGCTTCTGAAAATCAATGGGATACCTCAGATGAAGGTATTGAAGAGTTATATTCAGAAATACCGGATGAAGAACAGCCAGCAAGTCGAAGAGAAAATGCAAAAATTCTAAAGGGAGAAGTTTTTCGAAAATCCTCTTGGTCTCAATTAGTTTATTTAGGAAAGATAAATTTAATCAAAGGATCTGGTCCTCAATTTGATCTTCATCATTATCCTGTTGGAACTATTGAAATCTGGGAAACAGATGACCAAAAATATAGAGTAATCTATACCGGGAACTGGGAGCCAAATTACTTGATTGGTGAGGAGAGAACTTTTAAATATGATGATAAAGAGGTAACATGGAAAATGGTAGATTACATTGATTCGGAGTTTATAGCTAATTTGGCTCCCTTGTATGGAAAATCCCTTCCAGTTTATAATTATGATTAAGATACATATTATATGGCAGGAGATCCGATAACAGATTGTACTCAAACATCGTTTGATTTCGAGAATACTTGGGATACAACATATTCAAATTGGGAGGACCCAAATTCTACGGCTACCTATAGTGTTCCATACACGATTACTTATAGGCCCGAAGAGGATATTGAAAAGATAAAAAAGCTTATAAAGAAAAAGATTATTCAAGATATGAAGGATCAATGGAATGAATTTCAAAAAGAATTCAGGCCAGTTCCTAAAATCCGTCCATCTGTACAACTAAGAAGTGTTTGTTTCGGGGGTAGGGGATGGGCATAAATAAATCAGAATGAAAAGACCAATAGAACAAATTCAAATTCAGAATCTTTCAGATAGAAGATATGAATTATTTGGAATGGACTTCCCAGACTGGGATACTGAAAAAGAAGCAGAACTATATCCACCAGAAGTTGAAAAAGAGATCGATGAACTGACGGATCAAATTCTTGATGCTATTAAACGATGGAGGAATGCTCTTCCTTTTGAATTCATTTTTGAAGAGCTCACCAAGCTAGGATGGGCTCCATGTCTTCTTTATGACGATGATGGAAGATTTTGTATTGATGATGGAGGTATGCAATCCGTTGTTGGAGGAGATGAAGCGGAGAATGTCGAACTTATTCACTGGGCTACGAAAGATAAGTGGCAGTCTTCTGTTCGTGAAGCTCTTAATTTTTACTTGGATGACGACGAAATCGAAGAATAACGATATAGAGCTAGATTATATCTCTTTACATATAGCAAATCCTTACGGACATAGGATTTTAGTAGCTACACCTACAAGTGAAAAAGAGAATCTTGAGATCGAAGAAATTTTCGGAATAGAAGATTCTAAAATTAATCTTTGTAGTGTTTTTAAGATTCGTTATGAAGGATGGAATGCTTATTTAGTTCTTCTTAACTTTGATCACTTACAATCCATTACTTATGGAATGATTGCCCATGAAGCAAATCATTTAACTGACTATATTATAGATTCCATTGGACAAATAGTAGATCCTCAAAATAATGAATACAGTGCATATCTTTTAGAATGGATCACTAATACTTTTTTCCAACACATAATTGATAATAATCTTATTCATTTAGTATCTACGGAGTCTAAAATTGTAAAAAAAGATCAAAAATAAAACTTTTTTGTTTAGAATTAATATAAATAATTAAAAATACCATGGAAAATTTAACTAAAGAGACTTTTATCGAAAAGATCTTTGATTACGAGAATGAAAAGAATTGGAAATTCAAAGGTGACAAACCTGCTATTATAGATTTTTATGCAGACTGGTGCGGGCCATGCAGAACTGTAGCCCCTGTTTTAGAAGAGCTCGCTTTAAAATATGAGGGCGTAGTAGATATTTATAAAATTGATACAGAGGCACAGCAGGAATTAGCTGGGAAGTTCGGGATTCGTAGCATACCTTCTATTCTTTTTATCCCGATGAAAGGTCAGCCTGAAATGGCTCAAGGTGCATTACCAAAATCTTCATTCGAAGAAGGCATCAAATCAGTCTTAGGTGTGAAGAGACCTCTTCCCAAGCCACAGCCTGATCTAGACGACGATGAATAAAAAAGGGGCTTTCGCCCCTTAAATAATAACCTTGTATTGATTTAATAATTAATATTTATTTCCGCAATGCGGACAAAATTTAAATGAATCTTTCTTTCTCTTAGCTCCGCATTCAGTACAGAAGATTTTTATATCTTCTTTTACTAGTGCTTTTTGCGATAGAGGAAGAATGGTCCAGTTCTGGGTCCAACTTGGCCAAGTGTTAAATGAAGTAGAATCATATTCAAACGATTGATCTGAATTCGATCCTTTTTCCACTCGACCAGTTTCTTGCATATCTGCAATAGGAGTCATTTTTAAGTCCATATCCATAGATCCAGATATATTGACTTCACCGTCGAATTGATAGCTTCCCAAATCTACACTACTTGTTAAAGTGTGAGCTCCATCGGCGCATCCTATGTTAACTGTAGTAGTATCCCCAGAATAATAAACTCCTGTTCCGGTAATACATGGATCCGACGGATTCCAGGTATGGTTATTGTTAAGGTAGATAATATTATTATTAACCTCCTCTTGATAAAATTCAACTTCAACTTTACCATTATCCTTTATTGCCTCTCTGACGTTTGGATTCTTCTTATCAACTGTATAAGTTGAGAAGATAAACTTTCTAGCTTCATTAAGGTATCGTTCAAGAAATACTCTTTCACCAGGACGCAAAACGATTCCTGAGTCTAAGTACTCATCGTTCAATTTAATTTTCGCTAAAACTTTTTTGGAAGTTGGGTTGAATAGTTCTAATTCGAACTCTTCGCCGTCTTTTAAATATACGACGCTGTTGTCATACTGTTTTACTCGATGTTTGCCTTTTGTTACAAACATGGTAGGCACAGTCACCTTCTGATAGTGTGCTTTCATATCCTTATTTTTTATTTTTATTTGAAAGTTTATTCGATGGTATTTCTCCATCTCAAATGTCTTTAGGACACTAAACCCTCAAGTACAAGGTTATTATTCTTTTTATATATCCCAAGTTGTAAAAAGTTTCGACGCTAAGCCCCTAAACTAAGTATTTCCAATTCCATATATACTTTAACGAACTCTTAACAATTTTGGGGTTCTATTTGTAAAACTTTATCGTATATTAGCGATAGAGATAATAACAAAGACATTTTATAAATTTTGTTGTAGTAAGAAAAGAGTTACTTCGTTTGAAATCGATCAGCTGGCCATAGAGCCAGCAACCAACCTCTTTTCACGTTTCTCAACTAATTTGCACTTTAATTTTAATTTCATAGCGCAAAAGCCCGAGAGACTAGATACTCCGGGCTTTTTTTATAAACTAAATTTTGATATTATGAAAGACGTAACGATTTTAAGTACCGTGGAAGTAAAAGGAAAAGATGTTGCTAACCTTGATCCAGTTTGGAAAGGGGAGAGGTATCATAAGGAGGATGTAACTCCTGAGATGTTAGCAAATGGAAAGCAATGGTACGAGTACCATGTTAAGTTTGATGGGTTAACACCTAAGATCTTAGCAAAAACGAATAAATTGAGAAAGCCACTTGTGGCTAAGTAAAATGAGGAAAAAATTCCACTTTGTATATTGTACAACTAATATAATAAACGGAAAACAATATATTGGGGACCATTCTACAGATAATCCAGAAGATGGATACTTAGGAAGTGGTATACAAATAAAAGGTGCTTTTAGAAAATATGGCAGAGAAAAATTCCAAAGAGAAATTTTGGAATACTTCAATACGAAAGAAGAGGCTTTTGATTCTCAGGAAAAATGGATTAATGAGTTCAATTCGGAATGGCCTAATGGATATAATGTATCCCCAACCGGAGGATTGAATAAATCAGGCTGCATGTCCGAAGAGATTAAAAGAAAAATAAGTGAAAGTAATAAAATTGCTTGTGCTGGTGAAAAAAATGGTATGTTTGGAAAAAAACACTCAGAAGAAACTAAAAAGAAAATGAGTTTTCCGAAATCTGAAGATTTCAAAATAAAAATATCAAAAGCTAATAAGGGGAAAAAAACTTGGGATGGAAAAAAACATTCGGAAGAATCAAAAAAGAAAATGAGAGAATCTACTATCAAAAGTATGACCCCAGAAGTAAGAGAAAAAATAAGTAATTCCTGTAAAGGAAGAATCCCTTGGAATAAAGGATTAAAAATTAAATAATTTCTTTAGTATTAATTTAAACTAATAGTAAAATGAGTAAGTACAATCAAAAAGTGGAAAAGCAGGTTAGACCTACTACCACACATCAAGGGGGTAAAGGATTTACCCAAACAAGCGAATCCGAACTAATTGGAATCCTTGCTACAGGCATGGGAAACAACTTTTATGAAAAAGAATCAGAACGTGAAGTAAGATTCCGTGAAGTTCTTGGTAAAGTTGCTAAGAAAAACAAACTTTTTGCGGCTAAAGCTCTTATCTATGCACGTACAGTGTTTGGTCAGAGATCTGTAACTCACTTCGGTGCAGTTGAGATGCTTCCTTACCTGCAAGGTGATTCACTTGGTAAGAAATTTTTCTCCAAGAGGGAAAAGAGAGCTAATAGCGGGGGTATTGTTTATCGTCTTGACGATATGGCTGAAATTCTTGCAGCTTACTTAATGAAGAATGGAAAAGATGCGTCTATTCCTAACTCCATTAAGAAAGGTTTCAAGGATGCGATTGAGCATGCAGATGCTTATGAGTTAGCTAAGTACCAAATGAAAAATAGGGGAGTATCCCTTGTGGATATTGTGAACCTTGTTCACCCTGTTGAAACTGAAAGAAATGGGTCCATTGACGTGCCAAAAGAAGTTTATCTGAAGGCAATCAAAGGAACTAAGTTCGAAAAAGACTTAGAACAAGTTAAAGGAGTACCAGCAGAAATGCTTGAAGGTACGATGAGAATTCCTTCTCTAAGAGCTCTTGTTCTTGGTATTCTAAAGCAGTTCAATACTGTGGAAGACAAGAACACTGAAACTGGTAAGCAAGTTGCTGAGAAAGTTAAGACTGGTGTAATCTCTAAAGAGGAAGCTGCAGTTGAGCTTAAAGAAGCAAAGTCTGAAAACTATGGCGAGCTTATTAACACCAAGAAAATTGGTTACCTTGCTCTTCTAAGAAACTTAAGAAACATACTGAAGACTGATGACACCGCACTTCTTGATAAAGCTTGCACTCTGTTAACTAACAAGGAGTTTATTGTTAAGTCCCTTGTATGGCCACACCAAATTGACCTTGCTATGGAAGTTATGCTTCTTGAGTTCAATGGTTCTAAACTGCAGAAGGTGACCAAGGCACTTGGAACTGCGTATGAAAATTCCATTCCAAACCTTGAACAACTTCTACCTGATGGAAGGACTGCGGTTGTATTCGATACATCTGGTTCTATGTCCGGCGGAGGCTGGGGTGGTGGGGTTCAAGTTTCTTTTAACGGAAAACCTAAGTCTATTAACTCTACTCCAGTAGAAAAGGCAGCTCTTATTGCAGCTACGTTTGCAAAAGGTACTGGCGGAGATGTTTACCACTTTGGTACACATACTGAAAGAATTAAAGGGTTCAATCCTAATGATTCTATCAATACTCTGAAAAGACATTTCATGGGTCACTCCGGAAGGGCTGGACACGGAACTGCTTACTCTACTATTCTTCCTAAACTTTCTGAATCAGGAGGACAATATGATAGGATTCTAATCATCACTGATGAACAAGGATGCGATTCATTTGAACAATCATATAAGAGGTACAGTTCTCAGTATGGAACTCCTTATGTTTACTTCATCAATATTGTTGGATACGCTCCTACAATGCTTAAAGAAGGAAGCAGAGTCTTCAGACTTCAAGGATATTCTGCGGATATATATGAAAAGATTCCGAGACTTGAAATGAATGTTAAGGAAGTTATCGATGCTATAAACGCAATCGAAATATAAGATCGCCAGTAGCGGTCTCTGGGACGCTTAAGCGACCCCATAGAATAGGGACAGAAGGGGACTTAGTTCCCCTTCTTAATATTTAAAATAAGAATAAAAAGGATATAAAGTCTTAATTTTAAGGCTTCTATCATATAATCAATTAAATTAAATTATATCATGAGTAAAACAGGTAAAGTAAAATTCTTCAATGAGGACAAAGGTTTTGGATTCATTACTGAAGACGGAACAGGTACGGATCACTTCGTACACATTTCTGGTGTTAAAGAGGAAACTCTACATCAAGATGACGAGGTATCTTTCGAACTTGTCGAAGGAAGAAAAGGTTTAAATGCAATTAATGTTACATTAATATAAGATCTTTTAACCAGAATTTAACGCTCGGGATTTTTTAGTCTCGGGCGTTTTTGTTATATTACACCATATAAAAAATATACCTATGATAAATCTACGAATCAAAGAACACCCACGTCAGCCAAACACTGGATCATGGAAGGATAAAGTACTGATCCCGTATAAGAACAACAAGGGCCAATTCGTCTGGAGAACAGAAGGCGATCCTGCGGATATGACCTGGCCTGGAACAAGGTCCCCAAAATGGGCGACTGATCTTATACTTTTCAATGGAGTTTGGTATTGGGCAGCAGAAAAATAAAATGGAAGATTTACACAAAAACTATAAATTATCTGCCACTTATTCCCAGGATAAAGATGGAAATGATTCCGGGGAGGATTATCAATTTTTGGATATTGAAATGACCGATTGTGGAGGAGGTCCATATCTTCTTATAAAAACAGAAAGATGGGCTATAGACATGGATAAAATTGATGAATTTAGGGATATTCTAAAAGAGTTTAAAGAAAAGTTTGAAAAATTATAGAATGAAAGAATTTGAGCCGCAATATAAAAATATTCTTGGAAAATTACAAGTAAAGCCAAGGTCTACTCCGGATCAAAGAACAATGACTCGAAAACAATTCAAAGCTCTCCCGGCAGGAACACGTTATATTGACCGAAAAGGCAGACTTGATATAAAAAGAACACCCAAGGAAAAAGTTGAGGATTTCTTTTTTAATATATTGAAATATATCACATATCCTTTCTATTGGGCAGGAGTGTATATTAGTAGATTTTTTAGAGCTATTTTTATGAAGAAGATGAATTTTCAAGATAATGGAATTTGTGGGCCTGGATATAGCTCTTGGCATGAAGAACATTTTAATTGGGGATTACTATCTTTTATTTTAGTAGTGGGATTTGTAATTATTTATTTTATATTTTTAAGATAATGGCAAAAGGAATTCCGGTAACTCATTGTAGAAAGTGCCCATATAAAGATGAAATAAATCATTGGTCATCAGATGGATGGGATAGAATGTGTGATTGGGTTTGTACAAATTTCTCGGGAGAGCCCCGAAAAATACAAGGCGGTGTTGAATGGCATGAAGAATCAAAGATCGAATTACCCGATTGGTGTCCCTTACCAGATATAATAGAACCATGAGCTGGAATTATAGAATAGGAACCCATGTTTTTTCATATAAAAAAGCATTTGTTAATAATCCTAAATTAGCAGAACAAAAAGATCGGAGGCTATTTTCTATCATAGAAGTTTTTTATGATAAGGATGGAAATATTAATGGATATGCTGATAAAGTAAATCCAACATCAAATTGGGAATATTTAGAAGATCTTTTTGGAACTGTTGATAAACTTAAAGAATGTTTATCAAAGCCAATTTTAGATATAGATAATTTTCCAAATGAATGGCAAATGGTATTGCCAGGATAAAAGATCAATCAATGAGTTTAGCAGAAAAAATGAGGGAATACTTGGATAGCAAAACAGATGAAGAGCTGTCAAAGGAATGGGATGAAATGTTTCCTCCAGAAAATGATCCGCCGAAGGGATGGGTTAGTATAGAGGATCACTTGCCAGAGATGTATGCTATCGATATAATGAAAGGATATTCAAAATTTAAAGTAAAGTATGCAGATGGCCATGAAGATATTGCTAGAGTAGGGGACCATAATGTTTGGTATTATATCGCTAAAGAATCTGGAATTACTCACTGGTTTAATGAATAAGAAATGAGAGAAGAAGATATTGAATTATTAGAAAAGTATGATTGGATAGTTGTATGTGAATCTCCTTTTGAATTAGAATCATGGGAAGATGATATTTGTGTAGGAACAGCCACCGGTTGGGGAGCCGAGCTTATTTTAGAAATTATTAAGAAGAAAGAAAAAAATAAAAAGAAATGAACGCACAGGAAAAGAAAATACTTGAAAAAATTACTGGAAGACTTCGAAGCGTATCAACAGCTCCATTTAGTAGCGGGGATCTTAAAGCTTGGTCTGGCTGGGCTAATACAATGCAAACTACAATTCATTCTACGGTTTCTGTGTTGGAAGGACTAGTAGAATCCTCTGTATATGAAGGAAAACCACAATCGGAGGAAGATTTCCTCGCTAAAAACTTACCATAATGGATTTACAAAAAAGAATGTATTTTTTCGTGCCTTATAATATGGCTGAAATTCAAAAAGGAATACAAGCAGGTCATGGAGGATTTAGGTACATCTTAAAGTATGGAAGATATAATCCGAATCATGAAATTTGGGATTTCATAGAAAATCATCAGACTTGGATTATATTCAGTGGAGGAACTACTAATGATTCCTATAATGGATCAACCAATGGGTTATGTTTGCAGGAAATTGAAGGATCTCTTGATTATTTTAATGATTTTTGTAAAAAAGATCAAATGGTTGATTACTCCTGTTTCAGAGAGCCTGATATAAACAATGCTTTGACTGCAGTTTGTTTTATTGCAGATGAAAGAGTTTTTAATTATGATGACTATCCAGATTTTCCTATATGGATTATGAATCAAGAAATAGTTAATGAAGATGAAAAACTTATGGCCTTTACTAATCTAAAAGGAAAAACGGAAAAAGAACTTAAGGAATTATTTCCAGGAATGTATCCTCTTTGGATAACATTTTTGGGAGGAGATAAAAATGTATTTTTAAGAAATTTATTAAAAGGAAAAAGATTCGCATAATGGAAAAAACGCTAACTTATGAAGATCAGGTAAAGATTAAGAATCTATTGTCTTCAATTCAACAAGATGCTCTCAAAGTAGAGGATATCAAAGATGCTATTTTTAAAAAAGTAAAAGATATTACGGAAATTTTAAATATGGATTAATGAAAAACATAATATCTCAGCTTACTCGAAAACAACGAATCAAAATGTGTTTTTGGGGAGCTACTAAAAGATACAAGTATTTTGATTATTTAGCTGAAGGCTATAACCAAACAGCTGCTTGGAAGAAAGCAAGTACTTATAAAAAAGAGAAGAAATAATGGCTGAAATGCATGACGTATTTATGAAGACGGCTTTCTTATTTGCTTCACATAGTAAATGTGTGTCTCATCATGTGGGAGCAGTTATTGTTAAGAATAAGAGAATCATATCAGTAGGTTATAATGGTACTCCTCCTGGATTACCAAATTGCTGCGAAGTATTTGATAAAGATAATTTTGATCCTGTGGTTCATCGTTCTTGGCAAAAAGTAAATGAAATTCATGCTGAAATGAATGCCTTAGCTTTTGCAGCAAAACAAGGCGATAATATAGATGGGTGTGATCTTTATGTCACCGTTTCCCCATGCGAAGATTGTCTGAAAAATTTATCAGTAGCTGGTATAAAAAATATTTATTATTTATATCTCTATGATGTGGAGTTAAATCCAGCCATTTTGGAGATTATAAAAGTTCAAGAAGTTCCTGGAGCAGAAGAAATCAGAAAATTTGTAGAAAAGAATGATCTTCTTTATATTCCTTTACAAAGAAAAAAATAGAAATCATGTGGTTAATTATATGTGCAGTGTTTTTATGGATATCAATAGCAGCTTTGATTTTAAGTATTGATGAGGAGGGGGAAGGAATAGGGGTATCTTTAATTATGATTTGTATAATTGGAGCTCTAATACATGTTAAAATTGATGG
>Ga0210003_1001481_pt1 | contig 20705 bp, 21 predicted proteins | sample LantaG_FD_182804 | JGI IMG/M metagenome (GOLD analysis project Ga0210003, IMG submission 182804) | Deep subsurface microbial communities from Baltic Sea to uncover new lineages of life (NeLLi) - Landsort_02402 metaG (SPAdes) (version 2) | ecosystem: Environmental > Aquatic > Marine > Oceanic >... | reverse complement strand
AAAAATGTTAAAACAGGTGAATTGGTTTCAATTGACAACATCAATGAAGAACGGTATTTTGAAAAAGGGTTACTAAAAAAATCTGATTTTACAGTAGTTAGATGAATAAGAACATTTTAGATTTAGATTTAGATTTAGATTTAGATTTAGATTTAGATTTAGATTTAGATTTAGATTTTGGATAAAAAGTTATTAATAATAATATTTTTTTACAAATTATTATAAACAACTATTAGCTGCTGGTAACCCGCATTCAGTAAAAGTATTAGTAATATTAGCAGAACATAACATGTTGCCTGGATAACGTAAATTATAACCAGTTTTTTCATTGTAGATTTTACTAAGGTCATTCATATTTTCATCTAAAACTTTTGCTTTAATATTAGAATTCATAGCAGTACTGTCGTCAGCATTTCCAATAGGAGTATCATTATAAACAATGTCTGGCATATCCATCGTGTCATTTTGGTCTTGGGCTAATCCTGGATTTAAATTTTGCATTTTTCTAAATCCTATGCAAGGAACTTCTACTTTTGTTTTTCCGCAACCTTTACAACAATCATCGTATTTACATTTGTCTAATGGACTTTGGCATTCATATGGACATTTCATATAACATTTTCCATCAGGATTTTTATAAATAGACGATTCACAATTATTTGAAAGAAATCTAGGTTTAATACAACCAGGCATACATCTATTATCTTGACATAATCTTACGCCATCTGCTGGTGAACGTTCCATGCCTTCTTTAACATTCAATCTTTTTTTTATAATCAAATATGTATAATAAAATAATATAATTAAAAAACCTAAAGTTACAAAACCTCTTTTAAATTTAAAGAAATTCATAAATGAATTTATAAAATTATTCATAATTTTTTTCATATATATAAACAATTAATAAAATTAATTTATCTTTAAATATATATGTCTGAAACGTCTAGTTTAATAGATGAAAAAAAAAATCAACAAATAAATGAAAAAGAACAAGAAAAAAATGTAGATTGGATAGGTTTTTTTAAAGCTACACTAGTTAATATGATATATGTTATTATTTGGGCGATGCTTGGATCAAATCTTGTATATTTTTTACACAGTGATTTAGATGCTCTTTTTCCAGATAATAGAAATATGCCACCATATTCAAATCCAAAAGAATCTTTAAAAACCAGATTTATTGAAATGGTAGGGATGCAAAAGGCAGGCATGCAAAAGGGCGGAAAATATAGGAAAGAAAACAATATTTGTGTTTCTGATTATAAAAATAATGAAATAACGCCTGGATTAATTTCACTAAGACAAAAATTAGGAATGAATGAATTAAGCGCACCTTATAGTGGAATAACAAATGAATCTGGCATAAAGGCATTATTTAGTAATCTATTTGGTTCTTCGGCAAGATATTCTTATATAATGGGTAGACGATTAATCAAAACATTTTTTAAAATGTTAAGATTAGAAAGCGGTTGGGGGGAAACAATTTTATTTTTATTAATTCCATTTTTTATATTTATTATGGTTTTCCAAGTACCATTCTTTTTTGGATTATTTACTACTATATGGGGTGAAATAACGAGTAGTTCGTTTGGTTGGTTATGGACATTTTGGTTTTCATTTCTTTTTGGTTTACCATTTATATGGGCAGCATTAGTTGGTGTTTCACAATCCATAAATTTTTTTATGACAATTTTATTTTTACCAATTTTTGCTGATTTTGGAAAGGTGAAAGAAATATTAGGTTGCAATACCCATTTATTTAATGGATTATTTTGCCTATTAACAATTTCATCAGCATTTACACATTTAGATGGTCTTCTTGCTTCTATAATCACAGTTGTTATGTTTTTTTTGTGGTATATGAGAAAATAATACTTTTATACTTTTATAGTTTTATAGTTTTATTAGCATTTTATAAATATTAACAAATAATATATAAAAATAATTAACTATAAAGAATTATAATAATATTATGGTAAATAAAAATAAAAATAAAAATAAAAATAAAAATAAAAACAAATTAAAAACTAATATTTCTCAATTACCTTTTGTAAGTTTATGTACTCCTACATTTAATAGACGACCGTTTATTTCTTCAATGATAGATTGTTTTAATCATCAAGATTATCCTAAAGATAGAATGGAATGGATTATTATTGATGATGGAACAGATAAAATAGAAGATTTAGTTAAACACATTCCCCAGGTTAAATATTTTAAATATGATGAAAAAATGAGTTTGGGTAAAAAAAGAAATTTAATGCATGAAAAAACAAAAGGTGATATACTTGTTTATATGGATGATGATGATTATTATCCTCCTAATAGAGTTTCACATGCTGTAGAAACATTAACAAAACATCCAGAAGCATTATGCGCTGGTTCAAGTCGCATGTATATTTATTTTAAACATATTAATAAAATATGGGCATTTGGTCCTTATGGTCCTAATCATGCAACTGCAGGTACATTTGCGTTTAAGAGAGAATTATTAAACCAGACAAAATACGAAGATGGTGCTGCTATTGCAGAAGAAAAGGTATTTCTTAAAAATTATAAAATACCATTTGTTCAATTAGATCCATTAAAGGTTATTTTGGTTTTTTCACATGAACATAATACATTTGATAAAAGAAAATTATTAGATATGCCTCATCCTGACTTTTGTAAACCATGTGATTTAACAGTTGATGATTTTATTAAAGAACCAAAACTTAAAAACTTTTACATGAATGAAATAGATAAGTTAATTAAAGATTATGAGCCAGGACGCCCTGAAATGAAACCTGATGTTTTAAAACAGATAATAGATATTGAAGATAGACGTAAGAGAGAAATTGAAAAATATAATCAAAATAATCAAAATAATCAAAATAATCAAACATTTATATCAGTTCAACAACCAGGAAAACCTCCGATTAATTTAAATACTGAACAAGTACTAGATCTTCTTAGAAAACAAACCGCTGAAATAGCTAAACTACAAAACCAAGTTCAAGGAAATAATACTTTTATTCAATTATTAAAAGATAGAATAATAGAAAAAGACAAGATTATTCAAGAATTAAAAACTAATAAAAGTTGTTTAATACAAAATGAAATATTAGAACAAAACGAGAAAGTTGAGAATATAAAAATTCGCATTATAGAAAAAGAAGAAACTCAAGTTGATAATGAAAAAAAAGATGATGATAATAATGTCAATGATAAAAAAGACGCCGATGATGAACTTGTAAAAGAAATAAATAATGAATAATAGTAAATAATAATTTATATTACAATTTATAAATTATTCTTCTGTAGTTGGCTCACATTCGTCTACTTCACAATCCGCTTTAGTATATTTATCCAAATAACGATATATTCGGTTAATATCTAATTTACCTATTTCATAATTTTGCAATTCTTCGTAAATTTCATCATCGTTTAAATTATTTCTAAGTTCCAAAAAATAAGAAAATGTATCTTTTTTATCACTACCTAATTGTTGGCATAAATTTTGTATAAATAAAGAATTATTATATTCGGTACTGTATTTTGTAAGAACTTTTGTAAATCTAACCTCTGTTGGATTAAACTTTGGTTTGGGTTTCTTACAGTTTTCGTGGTAAATTTTATTATTATAAAATGTTTTTATGAGAGAACTCATTTCATTAAATTGCCATATTTGTTTTTGAAACGTAATTCTATCTATAAAATCAGCGTAGCATATATTTTCCAAAAGTTTTAAATAAAGAGGAATGCTATGATTCTTTGGCGATTTTGCCAATGTATCAATAATATTTTCATGCCATAATAAACTAACAATTGTTCTATCGGTTTCGTTCATTATAGTAACATGCTCATCTAATGTAGCTGGATAATTAATTAATTTTTTAGTAATTTCTTTTGTATCTTCATTGTATGATTTAGTTTTGAATATATTTTTTATTATTTCGTTTTTAAGGATACTGCATTTATTTTTATAAATATAATTAATTGACATTAGTTTTCGCAAATCACCTTGAATAAATTTCACAACATTATCATGTAATTCGGGTTCTAATTGGGGCATTGAATCTTTAATAATATTTTTAATTTGAATAGGCGAAGGACTTTTTAATTCAAATGTTTGACAAACTTTCATTAATTCTTTAATTTTTTTGTCCATGTGATAATTACTAATACATATAATAGGTGTAAATGTAATTTCTTCAGCCTTTTGTTTTTTTGTTTTCTTAGGACGTATTAATTTAATTAAACTATTTATGCCTCCTTTATCTCCATTATTCATGCCATCAATTTCATCCATGACAATGGCAATTTTTTTGACTTTTTTTTGAAACATGCTTATGACATTTTTGTCAGACATGTTATGTTTAGTAATATTCTCAATAATATTTTTATTTCTAATGTCTCCTGCGTCATATTTAACAATATCATAATTTAATTCTCTCAACAAATCCATGACAAAACTGGTTTTTCCGCTTCCAGGTGCTCCATAAATGTAAATGCTTCGCTTTATAAGCAAGTTTGATTTATTTTTTTCAAAATCAATCAAAATATCTTTGATGTTTTGTGAAATTTTAGTTCTATCTAATATTTCATTAAAGTTTAATTTATCCATACTATTAGATTTATTAATTATTTTTTTATGTTGTTTTTTATCAATAGCAAATAAATTGGTAAATTTATAAATATATTAAATTTATAAATATATTAAATTTATAAATTAAATTTTATAGTTTTTTCTAACTTTAATCGCTTTTCTTATGACAAGCATCCGCATTATTTGTAACACCATCCCATGTTAAATCACATCCTCTAGCCCATCTAGATTTAACGCATAGTCCATTGCTTCCACTCCATGGAGGATTATTAAAATTCATGGTTTTAGGACAACTAGATTTGCCTAAATTTTTAATATTAGAACAAATATTATTTTTTCCATCATTTTGAGCTATCCAGTAATCAGGACAATCACCAATAACTGGTGGAAAATCACCAGAACCAGTTGTTTTGTATAAAGAAACCCCTACAATTGCTAAAACAACTAATAAAATAATCGTTGCAATAATTAAAACGGTTTGTTGAAATGTCATTATAATTTAATTGTATATAATTTTTTCTGTTTAATTATATATAATGAGTTACAATTGCAGAAGTTCAAACGGAAGAGTAGACATAGAAGGTCCCAATACAGCTACTAGATTTTCAATGATGGATAAAATACCAGTAAACGATTGTACTTCATTTAGAGATGCATTAACAGGAAATTGGAATGATAGTACACTTTCATTGGCTTTTTTTTCTGAGAAAAATATTAAGATTTTACAAAACGGAATAAGAGCTGGTGTTTATAAAAGATCAGATGGGCAGTATTTAATAGGCGAACAAGATTGCGATGTTCTTAAAACTATTATGAGAGGTATTTACTTGCAAAACTCAATTAATTTGCCTTATAATTATAAAGAACAAATAGAAGGTTTAAATACTTTGGTAATGGAATATTCTATTCATCAAATTCTAGGCGAAGCTGATGGATATATGAAATATAAGAGAGACGCAAGCCATATGTATACATTATTGCCTACACCTATATTAGAAACAACTAAAGACAAAGTTCTTGAATTAAAAAAATGGTTTTAGATTGAAAAAATAATAATTTAATTAGTTGATAATTTAATTATTTATTTATTCGTTAAATTTACTCGTTATTTACATCTATTCTTCTTCAAGATCAACATTTTTAGATTTCTTTACTTTTTTCTTTTTACCTTTTTCTAAAATTTTAATAGAAGGCAACTTTTCTGTTTTTGAATCAATATATTCAACATATTCTTGTCTTAGACAATCTAATTCTTCAATCCACATTTGTGTAACTGTTTTGGCCTTTAAAATTTCTAGTTCTGCATGTTTATTATCTCTTTCTACCATAATACGAGAAACATTTTCTTCTGAAACACTATCCATCGGCATCTTAACTAAATATTTATATTCTTCATCATCATCTATTTTATCGTAATTTTTATCTTCTAAAATTTTAATAATAACTTCTTTTTTCTTTTTGCGAAGGTCTAATGTATCATCAAGTAATTCCTGAATATAACGGGCTTTATTGCTCAACAATAATAATTCTTTTGTCATGACATCAATCATATTTTTCTTTCTAATTTCATAAAATTCATATCTAACTGGGTAATAGTCTTCAACAATTTCTTCCGCACTTTCATATTTTTTAAGTTTTTCTTTTGCGTCAAACGCATGCATATTTGTGTTGGTTTGTGTAGTATAAAGTTTTAACAATTTTTCAAGAGCATTACATCCATTTTCATCAATTTGGGCAACCAGTTCTTGAATGGCTCCTGTGTTAAATGTTATAGTAACATCAACAGCAACATCTGTGCTTAAATCATTATAATCTTTAACGTACCCAGCAGAGGGATTTTTCTTTGTCTTTTTTTCGTTTTTATCTTTTTTATCTGTTTTATCTTTTTTTTCTTTTTTATCTGCTTCGCCTTCTTTTACTTTTTCTACTTTCTCGGGTTTAGCATTGGCCATTTCAATCAATGCTTCTAGATGTTCTTTAAAATCGTCAGTCCAAAATCCAACAGGAAGTTCTGTAACGCGAACAGTATTTAGACCAGTAATTTCATAACAACCTTTAATTAAATATTTCTGGTCAGTCAACGCAACAATACTTCCAGAAAATCCTTCATAATAAGGTCTAATTTTTATTTGTTCAATACCCCCTGTAAGTTTATTTTTAATGTAAGCGATAATGTCTAGAACATTGTAACACATAATATCAGTGCTAAACCCAGTTCCAATGCCCTTGCTTCCATTTACAAGTAGCATAGGAATAATAGGCACGTAATGAATTGGCTCTACAGGAAATCCGTCGTCATCTAAATATTTAAGTACCTTGTCATCTGCTTCTTGAAAAATCATTCTCGTCATTTTATTCAAATGCGTAAATATATATCTTTCACTAGCCGAATCTTTGCCGCCTTGCAAACGTGTTCCAAATTGTCCACAAGGTTCAAATAAATTAATATTATTAGATCCCACAAAATTCTGAGCCATTCCAACAATAGCCCCATTCAAACTTTGTTCACCGTGATGATACGCAGCATGTTCGGAGACATAACCGCTAAATTGCGCAACTTTAATTTCAGATGTTAATCTTTTTTTAAATGCGGCAAATAATATCTTACGCAAACTTATCTTAAGACCATCCATTACATTCGGGATTGAACGGTCACAATCATACTTAGAGAAATGTATCATTTCACAATCAATAAATTCTTTAAAAGATACAGTAGGCTTACTAGTGTCTAGATATGATTCACGGTCATAATTTGCCAGCCAATCTTTTCTATCATCTGCCCGTTTTTTATTAAATACCATGTCAATCGCATTAGTGCTTTCTGCTCCATCATGTGTAAAAGTAACTATTTTTTTATGTTCAAAATATTCCTTGAATTCCTTGGCCGTACTTGTTCCCAATCCTTTGTAATATTTAATTTTCCAACCATTGGTATTATTTTCTTTTTTCCATTGTTCATATTCGCCATCATTATAGAATACTTTTTCCTGGCTTCCTTTTCTGGCTTTTAAAATAGGCGTATTCATAAATCCAACGAAGCCATTAATCTGCGATAACGTATCCCATTCACTGTCAAACATATTAAGACCTAGACCTTTAATATGACTTCCATCCAAATCTTGGTCTGTCATAAATAAAATTCGTCCATAACGCAACGTTTTTTCTACGTCTTTATCAGTGTATTTTTTTCCAGTTTCTAAACCCAAAATTTGTTTAATTTCTTTGATTTCTTTATTTTCCGAAATTTTCTTTTGCTGTTCGCCTCTTACATTAAATAATTTGCCACGCATCGGATATACACCAATAAAATCTCTATCTTCTTTCTTAAGACCAGATACAATACCTGCTTTGGCTGAGTCTCCTTCGCAAAAGATAACAGTGCATTCTTTGGATTTATTCGTCCCAGCATAATTGGCATCAATTAACTTTGGAATACCGCGAATGCTTCTAGTCTTTGAACCATCTGTTTTTTTAGCAGCTTTATTTTCCTTTACTTCGGTTAGAGCGCAAGCCGCATCCATAACACCCATCTTCGCTATTTTTTCTACAAATTTATCGGAAACTACACAAGAAGAGCCGAAATTAGTAATATTCGTAGTCATAGTGTCTTTCGTCTGACTATCAAATGCAGGATTTTCAATATCACACCGAAGAAACAACATAAGTTGTTCTTTGATAGTTGTAGGCTTCACATCAATCTTTTTCTTTTTAGTAATGTATGCCTGTAGTTTGCGAACAATCTGGTTCATAATATATTCAACATGTTTGCCACCTTTACTAGTGAAAATCCCATTTACGAATGAAACTTGAGCAAATTCTCCGTTAGGCGATAAACAAATCGCGTATTCCCAACGTTCATTTGCTTCTTCATAAATGCGATTGGTTTCGTCTTTATTGCCGATATAAAGTTCTACATATTTCTGAAAATTTTGCACGGGAATAATTTCCGAATTATATTTTACTTTTACATTTTTATCAGTGACCGCAGCAATGTCGCATACGCGTCGGCGCAAAAGTTTAATAAAATCGTCGCTTAAACCTGGTAGTCCGAGACGAGCATAATCGGGTTTAAACATTACCTTGGTATAAGGTTTGCCTTTAACTTTGGTAATTTTGGGTTTTCCGATGTCAGATAAGTTATTATTGAATTCTTGGACATATTTCAGTCCACGAACATGATCAACTGTTTCTATTTTACCCCATGTAGACCAAATTAAAACTAATTTAAATCCAAAACCATTTTTACCCCCGACAATTTTCTTTTCGGTTTTATCGTAATTTGTAGATGTGCGAAGATGTCCGAAAATAAGTTCAGGAATCCATATTTTATATTCAGGATGTTCGGCTACATCAATGCCATTTCCATCATTAATAAGAGTAATAACACCATCATCACTAATTCCAATATCAATATAAGTCACTGGTAGAACATCAGACTTGCCTTCAGAAATTGCTTGCTTACAGCGAACTGCATGGTCGCGACAATTTACGACGCCTTCATCAAATAATTTATAAAGACCAGGATTTACTGATATTAATTTATTTATAATTTTTTCATTTTCAAACACATAAGAATCTGTTTCAATATTTTCAACAGAACCTATATAAGTATCAGGATTATCCAAAATATGAGCTTTGTCAGTCTTTTGCTGATATTTATTTGCGAGTTCAGTCTCGGTAGTGGTCATAATAGCGTAGTATGTTTATTCATAAATAGTGTTTAAATTGTTTCAATTTTTTATTATTTTTTACTGATTTTATATAATAAAATGTAAAAATGTAAAAATGTAAAAATGTAAAAAATAATAAATTAATAATTCTTTGTAATTATAATATAACTTAAAAATACTCCAAAAAAATTCTTTGCAAATAAATCCAATATATTGTATAGTGTATTTTTAATGTAATAAGGTAACAATGCTACAAAACCATACAATGACCAAAAAAAGAAAAAATATAAAAATATTTTCCATCCATTTTTGCTTTGATTGGCATAATTTACATAAATTATATAATAATATATTAAAAATGGAATGAATCCTAACATTACACCAGATAATGTAGAAATTATTTTCATTTCACCTAAATAACCAAATATTAACATTAACAAATTTAAATATATTACATATGATATCTGTTTTGAATTTTTTGATAATAAATCAAATAATTCTAATTTTGATGTATCTTTATTTTCCTCTTTATTTTTTAAATAAATTAAATATATGATTAGCGTTATTAACATGGTTGGTGTTGTTATTGACCAATCAATGTAGCGTTTTGGAGTTACATTTATGACTTGATTAAAATTATAAACTAACCATACATAAAACAAACCTTCTATCATTTGAACCATAAGTTCTAATACTAATAATTGTCTAAGTATCAAATAAGGAGAGTCAACTTTTATAAAAAGAGTTCCTATTTCTAATGCACCTGTTAAAATTTGAACGATAACTGATAAAATTAATGTGGCATAAAAAGCATTTTTATTGTTCATATATAATTATTCAGATATAATTATTCAGATATAATTATTCAGATATAATTATTCAGATATAATTATTCAGATATTTTTATAATGTCATTTACTGTCTTGAATTCATAATTCATTTCTACAATAGATTTTAATTTTGTGTTTAAAAAAAAATAAACAATATTATAAATAGATTTAATATAAAAATTTGAATTAATAATGATTATTTTTTCTAATTTATCGCTGAATTTTGATGATATCAGTTTTGCTAATTCTATTGCTACTTCTATTTGTAAAACATGTTTTACGCCAAAATCTGTTCCGTCAAAAATCCAAATCCATTTTTTATTTTCTGGAATTTCGCTTAATACACCATCATAATGGTTAATTATGCCAAGTGTATCAAAATACATTTTTGCTTTTGAAGGACATGTGTAATAATAGATTACATTATTTTTTTCAAAAACTTCATTTAATGAATGACTTAATGGATCAACTAAACATAATAAACATACATATTTCATATACATCAATTAACAAAAAAAATAAATATAAACTTTTTATTAACTTGAAAAAAATAAACAGTTTACAATAAACAACGATTTTTTAGTAGTGTAATTTCTTAATTTATATATAAAAAATATTTAAATATAAAAATATTTATATATTAAATAATATTTGAATATAAAATAATTTTTATATAGTATGAAAATTATAACGAGTATTGTAAAAAAAATATTATCAAAAGGCATGATTAAACCAGTTGGCAGATGGAAAATAGAAAATTGTGATAAAAAAATGAATTTAAAAATAGATTTATCAAATGAAGACCATTGTGGACCTTGTGGTCAATATGCATTAGAAAAAATAAAATTAGAAAATAATAAAATTTCAAACGTTAATTTAAAAAAATAAAATATAATTTTTATTAATGAAATAATATTAAATTTACTTTATTTATAATATTATGTATAATATTATGTATAATATTAGAATTTAATTAAATGTTTTTATATTTAACTGTATAATTAAAATTGAATACCTCGGTATGCTTACATCCTTGATAAAATTTTTTAATTCCTTGTGTAAAGAAACACACTGCTTTTTGACGTTTCGGAATCGGCTTAGGAACATAATAAGAGGCATTAACTAATTCTCTCTGTTTTTTTATTTTACAATTCCAACAATATTCTTGCGCAAGTTCACCGTTTAAATGACCAACGTATTTTGGAGGAATATGATTTTTAAATTTTTGAATCAACGAAATGTCAGTTTCATCAATCAAATTAGGAATTATTGAATAACTAAAGAATTCATTTCTATCATTTAAACAATGATTACATTTTATTACTATAGGCTGATAAGCAGACTGATTACTTTTATAAACGCCATCAAAATTTCCACGTATATATTTATGATATTTATTTTCTGACAAATATTTTTCAAGATAATCATAGTTTTTTTTATTATCTACATTTTCAATGTTAAATTTAAGTTTTGCGACATAAACACATTCTGTCATTGACTCGGCCTTTTTATGTGAACAAGATAGGCATACATAACTTTCTACATAACGACTTAAATATTTTTGTTCTGTTTCTTGTAATGATACAATAAATTTATTATATTCAGTAATATCATCAACATGAATAGGTTCCGGTAAATTGTATTTATATCCCATAACGCAATGTTGGCTCACGGCTTCGCTCATTTTATTAGTTTTACAATTCAAAGTAATTTAATATTTATTTCAATTTTTTCAAATAAAAAATTTAAATAAGGATTGTAAAAACAAGTTATATAAAAAAGTTTATTATTTTTTATTTAATTTTTTATTTAATTTCTCATTTAATTAAACTTAATTTATAGCAATAAAATATCAATCAAAATGATTGCCCATGCGATTAATCCAATAGTTAATTTATAATCAGGAAGAGTAGAAGTTAAATTTTTTATCATATAAGTTCCTTCAAGACGATAACCGCATTTATTTTTATAATATTCGCGAGTTCCAACGCCAGCAATTACCGCCATTTTTTTATAACCATTTTGAAGAGCAATATCTTCAGCAACAAGCACTAATCTTTGACCAAATCCTTTATGCTGACACGATTTAAGTATATTATTATTGGTATTTCCAATACTAGATGAATAACCATAAACATGCACTTCACGAATTAATGCACAATTCGTTAATTCTTTAAACATATCACTTCTAATATTAGGATCAATTCGTAAACGACAAAATCCAATAATCCCATTATAGGTATTTAAATTACCACCCCAATACATTTCTTTATGAAATAAACACAGCATAAAGTAATGTTTAATTAAAAACCAAACATATTTCCAGTATTCTAGTTCATAAAATTTACTTTCTTTATTTGATTCGATAGAGATAAAATATTCATCACCTTCCGATGCTTCATATTTTCTAACGACTATTTTTGCAGTTTCCATCAGAGAATTATCATCTCCGATTTCCATACAACGGATGCAACGACATTTAAATTTTTCTTTTTTCAATTCGTCTTGAATAATTTGTCTCAAATTGGTAATTTTTTCATAACCAGATTCAATTGATGTAGACGGAATATCTCTCACAAGTCGCTGTATCCTTACCCACGGTTGGATATTTTGTTTATAATATTTTAAAACATTAATTAAGTCGCGTATATTTTTTTCCGCATAAGGCATATATTCGCCTTTTTCATACCAGTCAGCAATATCAGATTTAACAATTAAATTCGGATTATTTGATTTACATACAGCAGTAGGATAAATTTTAACATCATCAAATTGAACATCGGGATCATTAATAGCTTGAAAGAACATTAAAATATCTTTAAATGGAGATGAACCAGGTAGATCGGGCATTAAATGGCAGACAACTTTAAACCCAGTTTGTTTTAATAATTTAATTGCTTTAATCGTATCGGATGTAGTACATTCTCGGTTTAATTTTTTAAGAATTTCATCATCGTAATGTTGGACGCCAATTTGCACTCTCGTTACGCCCCATCGGCGATAATCTCTGATGGATTGATTGGTGATAAAATCGGGACGCGTTTCAATAGTCATGCCGATAATCCTATATCTAGTCGTTTCATTAATTTTAACTTCATCATCAAAAGGTAGCATTTCACGTTCGCATCCAAAAGTATTGGCTGCGTAGTAAATTTCATGCATAACTTGATTGCGATAATCGTAAGAATATGATTCCCAGGTTCCACCTGATAAAATCATTTCCAGCTTGTAAGAAGTCTTATCATTGTTTTTAGAATTATTTGATACATTTGATATATTTGATATATTTGATATATTTGATATATTTGCAATATTTCCAGTTTTTATATAAGACCTAATTCTGTCCCACAATTGCCCTTTAACATCAAAATTATATTGAAGCGCTCTAAGCATAGCTGGTTCAGATGACAAATAAGATTTTGGTTGAGTTGGATTTCCTTGCAAATCAGTTTCAGTGGGACAATATGAGCATTTTTTAGGGCAACTGAATTTATCAGGTTTAAGAGTAATAGTTGATACAAGAACACCTGAACGCGAACGCGTGGATTTTTTAATAAAATAACGAGACATTACATAATTTAATTCTGGAAAGTCTTTTAATAGATATTTTTCATATATATACCGCATTTGGGCTTTTTTAACATTAATTTTATATTTATTCCTGAGTTTAGAAATGAAACGTTCAATTTCTTTTTCATCTGGAATCATATCAACTGAACCCAATGTAGTCAATAATTCTTTAACAAAAACTTTAATTTTATTTTCATCATTAAGAGATAAAATATTATTACCAATCATTTCGATTTCCGTCATTTTGCTTTTGTTTAATAACGCATAGTTTATTTATATGAATTCAATTTTTACATTAATATTTGTATAAATTTATTAATGTAAATTATTAATCTAAAAACAAATTATTTTTTGCGATGTGATTTATTTTTCTTTGTTCTGTGATGTTTTTTTCTTTTGTGTCGTCTTGTTTTTTTACCTTTGCGTTTGCCTCCAACCATAACCCCTAAACCTCTAACAATTTCTCTTACTTCGTTTACATCTTGATAATTACATGAATTATTAACATTTGTAAAATTTGAATTGATAGCACTTATATTTTTTTTTAATTTGTCACAAGGATTATTAAATGACCAAAATGATGGTTTGTAAGTACTACAATTAATATTTTTAGAATTTATATCTTCTTTTATTTTGTTGTATCCTTGTACTAGTCCAGTAGTTTGATTAGTATATTCAATGCATTTGCTATCATCTTTGGCTACGGCTATATTTCCATTGCTTAATATATATGGTTTTATTCTTTCTAATGTTTCTTGAGGAGTTGAAGTTGGAGTTGTTTGTTCATCTGTTTTACTTTTAAAGAAATCAAAAAAATCTCCTCCTTTTTGATTTTTTCTGTTATTTTTCGTTCTTTTTCTATTTATTTTTTTACGAGACATTTATATATATTTTTAATATTTTAATTTAATTAAAAATAGTTAATATTTATAAATTATAAAAAAATATTTTATATATATTAACTATAATGAACGGTTTTTATAAAGATTTAGAGTCTTTTACTTTTTTTATGTCATTTCTTTTTAAATTAATTTTTTTCTCTGTGATATTATTTAATTTAGACAAATTAAAAACAGTTCGTTTTAGTGAAGTATTGATAATAATAGCTTTAGCTTGTATAAGTGCGGATGCTTGTGGACTCCATATTATTGCTCGTAGCACTTTCTAAATATTATTGATAAATTTTTACACACTTTTTTATATAATAAAAAAATTTATTATATAATGAAAAAAATTGAAACATTTTTTTCATTAAAAAATGTAAATTAAAAAACTACCAACATCAACTCGTAAAATGAGTCTTTCACATGTAACTTCAATTGTTTCTGCCGTCATTGGTCAAGATGCTTCTTCGTTTGATGAATTTATTCGTTACAATGCTTCAATTTGTCCTGAACGTGATACATTTGAAAAACAGTTTTCCAAGGGTACAGATCGTTTGAAATCTTGGTTAACTCTATCAAAATTATCTAGGGTTTGGAACCCTTATACTTGCCAAGATTCATATTACGCACCTTTCTTTGACAATCTAGATGAAAAAACAAAAAACTTCTGCTTGGCTGTATTAATTATTGTGTTTCAGATTTTTGGAGATGGCAATCACCGTACTGCTTACCTATTTTATGAAAAGAAACTTGGCTATCCCATATCTGATGAATTGATTGAAAGAATTAAACATTTTCATTCTCAATATGATTTCTTTAATCTAAAATGTGATGCTGATTTTATTTATAAAATTATTCAACTGATTTAGATGTTTTATTCATTTAGTATTTTAGCATGTTTAAGTATTTTAGCATGTTTAAGTATTTTAGCATGTTTATTTGGTTTATAGATTATACTTTAGAAGAATGTAAAAATAAAAATAAAATTAAAACCTTATACAATAATTTATATACTTTTTTATATAGTTTTTTATATATGTCAAGTGGAATTGGTAGGAAGTATACTCCGAATTTAAATGCTTGGTATAAATGTGTTGGCACGTGCCCTGACCCAAATACTTATGCATATTTTAAAACATTTATAGTACGCAATCCAGATGGGACAGAAGTAGAAGAAATAAGAAAGGTTCCTGTGACTCCAAATTGGCAAAGATATAGCGATTTAATAAGAACCTCTACATTTTATACTGCAGGTCAATCATTAAAATATGCAAATAGATCTTTAAATGAATATGGTTCTTGGGCAGGCGCCCCTTCTGGTTATGGTCAACCTCCAAGAAATCAATTTAATTAAGTCTTGCGTAAATATTTAGAAATATATTTTTTTCTCTCTTAAATTTATAAAATGAAAAGAGTTTCTAAAGGTTCAGATGGTAAATACCATATTAGCGGCAAGTCTTATGAGATGTTGATTGGTTCTCGTGCTCAAGTTCATCATGGAACTGCATACAAGACGGCTGGAAATCTTACTAAATCAAATATAATGATGAACAAGCATGGGAGAATTGTATCTTCTAAGAAGCATGCCACTGCTAAACGCGAAAAGCGTCTTGAAAAAGCGGGTTATTTTACCCGTAAAGGCAAATTTGGTTCTGTTAAAAAGGAAGGTTCACGCAAGAGACGTGGAAGCCGTAGAAATCGCAAATAAATTATTTACAATTCAATAAAAATTAAATAATTAATTCAATAATTAATTAAATAATTAATTAAATAATTAATTCAATAAAAATTAAATTAATTATTTTAGGATTTAATTGTTCCACCATGTAGGCAAAATAAAATTATCATTATCAATGTGTTCTTTTTCAATATATTCCACAGCTATTTTTTCAAAATATCTTTTGCTTACTATAAATGATTTATTTGAATATAATTTGCAGTAATATTCGTAAATATTGTATAAGCTTTCAGGAACATTAGTTCCTTTATTATTAGTTTTAAAACCTTCTAATGCAGCAATAATTTGAGTTTTTTTATCCCATAGTTTGCATGTATATTGCTGAATATATTTATCATCTTCTATTGTCACATCAGGATAAAAATGTTGTATTAAATCCAAAAGCATTTCTTCGTTAATGGAATAAACAGTTTTGCCTGCCCATGATTTAAATAGGTTGCATATTTCATCAATTTCTAATTCCGTTTCATCTTCATCTTTTAATATATTTTCGTCCCAAAATTTCAAAAAACTACTGACTTGTGGCAATAAGACACTTGTAATATTATTGAACGAATCGGTTTCTTCATTATATTCTAAATTTTGTATAAGTAAAGTTTTTAGTTTGGCATTAAATGCAACATTTGGTATATTCATCGTATCCAAGAAATTTTTCCATAAATATAACATATTTCTCCATTTAACAGAGACCCCTACACATTTCTCAATAGATTTTTCAATGAATTTGTTTAAAATGTTTTCTAGATTATTATTTTTTAAATAAAGTGAATGATTAATTAAAAAAATATTTCCGGAATTTTCCAGAAATTTATCTGCACTTCCATATCTGTTGGAATAATGACAAGCCACGCATAAAAAATCTAATAAATGTTTATAAAAATCTTTATCTAATGTTGTTTTTTTATATATATCATTTATCATTATTAAACGACAATCTTGGTAATTATGGTCATAATATTTATATTTTATGCAATTAAAAATATGAGTAATTCCCAATGTATTATATGCTTGATTTAAAATATCTTTGCAAAATGCTTTTGCTCTTGGTGATATAATGTAAATTAAATTTTCATTTTTTTTAAGTATACTGTCGCCAATTAATGTCAAAAAATATTTCGCTCCATCTTTATCTCTAAAGATAGATGGATGCAAATTATTAATGACATATTGTATTGTGGTTGATTCTGGTATAGAACTTAGTGGCGATTGTTCTTTTATTTGTTTAATAACATTTGTTTTTATTTTATGTTTAAATCCAATGAGGTTTTGGCCTTCTGTAACAGATGTTAATATTTCATGATGTATATTATCTTCATTGTAATGAGTATAATGAACTCCATCATAATTAAAAAATAATTCTGTATTTTGACAATAAAAATAATTATGTGTTTTTAAAAATTTCGTTATAAATATATCTTTTTCTTTGTTTATTTTCTCTCTTTCTTTGTCTTTCTCATCTTTTTCTTTGAGTGTTTTATTTATAAAACTTGTTAGATTTCCGATGTAAGCGCTCATTTTATTTAATGCATATGGATTATTTTTATGTTCTTGAAAAAGATCGCTTAATACATTAACACATTCAGACCACGACTTTACATATTCTTCGGGCGTTTCCATTTGTTTAAATTACTTCTAAATATATTTTTATATATTTTTATATATTATTAATTTTAATATGTATATTTCAAAATAATTTATTATTTATTCTATTTAATGCGTAAGTATTTAAAGATTTTGAAGAAATGTTTAATATAAATGTCTTTATCTGATACTAAATCTAATGTTCTTGAAATAAAAACTGTTCAAATTGCACCTTTTAGGACTCTCATGACTGCTCTAAAAGATATTCTTCTTGAAACGAATATTACATTTCAAAAAGATGGTATAAGAATTATTAATATGGATAAATCTCATACCATTTTGGTTCATCTATTTTTGGACTCTGCTAATTTTGAACAATACAATTGCAGTAAAGATAAAATTGTCATTGGTGTAAATATGTTTCATTTATTCAAACTTATTAATACAATTGATAATGATGATACACTTACCATTTATATTGAAAATCAAGATTACAATGATGGAATCGTCTCTTATTTGGGTTTAAAGTTTGAAAATGGAGAGATTAAACAATGCAAAACACAGAAACTTAAATTGATTGAACCTGATAGTGAAGAGCTAGAAGTTCCAAATGTGAAGTTTTCTTCTATTTTAAATATGCCTTCTACTGATTTTCAGAAAATTATTAGAGACCTTTCGTGTATTTCAGATAAACTTGAAATTAAATCTGTTGGAAATGAATTAATTTTTAAGTGTAGTGGTCAATTTGCAAATGCTGAAATTCGTCGTACAGAGTCTGACGGAAGCATGGAATTTAGTCAAAAGCAGGATAGTTCTAAAATTATTCAGGGAGAATTCTCTCTTAAAAATTTGGGTTATTTTATTAAATGTACTAATTTGTGTAATCAGATTGAAATGTATTTAGAAAATGATTTGCCTTTTGTAGTAAAATATGATGTGGCTGATCTTGGGAGTATTAAACTATGTTTGGCTAGTTTACCTTCATCGTAGTAAATATTAATTTATTAAGTAATATTTACAAAATTGTAGAAATATAATCTTTATTTTTAATTATTTTATTTGAAATATTTTCGGTTTTATTTGAAATGCGTTCTAGTCTTTCATTGTGATCGTCAATGCATTCCCCTATTTTTAATCCCATTGAATGTAAATTTTTTAATTCGTTCTCTATAAATAATAATTCTTTATTTTCATTATTTAATATCTCTCTAATATCGGTATCTGAATGTGTTTTTTTAGATAAATTTTCTTGAGGGACTTTTAATTTTTCTTCTTTATTGTCTTCTGTTATTTTTTTCAATCCCGTTCCATATGCTTCCGCCAAGCGCCACCGCCGCGCCAGCACCGCAGAAGGCGAAGCTCCTACGTCAACGCCACCAAAACAAAGACAATCAGAAACAACCGATTTCCAACGCCCCTCCAATGCAGTCGCCGACATACTGCCCACACTCAACCTCGTCCCAGATGCTTCCGCCACCGCCTCGTTTTTTTCTTGTCGTTTGCTTTTTTCTTCATTATTTTTAATTAAATTATTATATTTATTATTGTATTGGGTTGATATGTCTTTAGTAAAAAAATTTAATATCCAACCAAACCAAGACATACCTCTTAATATTCTAAAAGTTTTTGAAAGTATAAATTCATTGTGTTCTAATTTTTCTTCTGTTTTTTCTAAAGCATCTCCTTGTTCTGATAATTTTATAATTATATTTTGTCCTATTTCATTTGTTTCAGAAACTATTTTACTGATTTCATTTAATTCATTTTTTAAATTTCCATCATTTGTAATATTATTAAATTTAAGCATTTAATAATATTTATTATAAAAAATAATTTTAATAATAATAAATATTTATAGTTATTTGCAATTATTTATAATTATTTATAATTATTTATAATTATTTATAATTATTTATAATTATTTATTTAATACTCTGGATTATGTTTTTTAAATAAACAACCCTGAGGACTCAAGTCATTAATTTCTTTAATAATAACAGGATTTTGATGGCTACAATCAGACAACCAAACTTTAATAATACAAAAGTTTTTTTTAGGTGAAATTGTAATACCATTTACAAGAGGCTCATGTGCGGGATTTACTGTCAAATTCTCACCTAAAACAGAATAAGCCAACTGTTTCCAAGTCGTTGCAACAGTCTTATTGTTTATTTTGTAAGAGAAACATCCTCCATTTCTATTTTTAGGATCTTCCCATAAAGGTTGAATACCATCCTTCATAATGAACAGCATGCAATTCTTAACCATTTTTTCTGGGATTGTTTCAAATAATACAATTGCCTCTTCGACTGTAGAAATTTTATAAATATCTTTATAACTTTTAACAGTCCAGTCAGTGTCATGAGGCAAATGCGCCCAAAAACGCCAAGAACTGTTTAATTTATGTTGTTCCTTAGAGAGTTCTTGTGTATTCATCCTGATTACGGAAGACTCCATTATATATTCTATTATCAATTTTTTTTATATCATTTTTACTTAATGACTTTCTTTACTTTTGTCATAAAATCCTAAATAAGATTTAATATTCCAATTCCATAAATTTGAATTACTTTTATCATTGTCATCTTCTTGTTCGTCGTGCGTTTGTTTCCAAATCCATAAATTTGAATTACTTTTATCATTGTCATCTTCTTTATTTTCTTCTTTGTTTTCTGCTTTTTCATCTTCTTTATTTTCTTTATTTTCTTTATTTTCTTTATTTTCTTCTTTGTTTTCTTGTTCTTCTTTGTTTTCTTGTTCTTCTTTGTTTTCTTGTTCTTCTTTGTTTTTTTCTTCTTCTTTATCATCTTCTTCATCATCTTCTTCATCATCTTCTTCTTTGTA
>Ga0210003_1001480_pt1 | contig 20717 bp, 16 predicted proteins | sample LantaG_FD_182804 | JGI IMG/M metagenome (GOLD analysis project Ga0210003, IMG submission 182804) | Deep subsurface microbial communities from Baltic Sea to uncover new lineages of life (NeLLi) - Landsort_02402 metaG (SPAdes) (version 2) | ecosystem: Environmental > Aquatic > Marine > Oceanic >... | reverse complement strand
CGGAAGCCGTGAGTCCTATGGGGGGGGGGGAGAAACTGGGAGTTGATTGAGAGTCGAAAGAGGGGCATTCGATCGGGCCGCCGAAACTCGAAAAAACCTCATCCTTCCAACTCACACCATTTCCTTCCTTCCTTCCACCTCCTCCTCCACCTCCACAAAAAAAACAACAATCCAGCGTGTCTGGTCCACCGAATCCTTCCTGGGAAGACCGGCCATCCTCAAGCAGCGCTTCTCCAAGAGCTACAGGCACCCGACTTTGGACTCGAGGCTGACTCTAATGAGGGTCCGCGCCGAGGCGCGCTCGACCGCGAGGGCGAGGAGGCTAGGGGTCCGCGCGCCGGCGCTCTTCCACGTCGATGTCGACTCTTCCACGATCGTGATGGAGAGGCTGAGAGGTAAGCCCCTGAGGGATGTGCTGCGGGACCTGCAGAGGGAAGCGATGACGGAGGAGGGGAAAAAGAAAAGCGAGAGCGAGAACGGGAACGGGAGCAAAGCGGCGGCCGACGCAGCCGTCGAAGCGGCGACGTTCCCCGCGACGGCAGAGAGGGTCCAGGCCCTGATGCGCGCCGTGGGGAGGGCCGTGGCGAGGCTCCACGACGGAGGACTCGTGCATGGGGACCTCACGACGCTGAACCTGTTCGTGATGGAGGAAGAAGACGAAGAGCAAGGAGGAGGAAAAGAAGGGGAGAAGAAGAAGAGATCGAGGAACCTCGACCCCGAGGTCGCGGTCATCGACTTTGGCCTCTCCTCCAACTCGACCCTGCCAGAGGACCGGGGCGTCGACCTCTACGTCCTGGAGCGCGCCCTGGGAGCGGCACACGCGGCCTCGGGCCCGCTGTTCGAGCCCGTGGAGGCCGCCTACAGGCAGCACTCGAAAGGCTGGGCCGCGGCGCTGGCTCGTTTTCGAGAAGTGCGGCTGCGCGGGCGGAAGCGGGCGATGATCGGCTGATTTCTTTTCGCGCTCTTTTTCCCCCTTTTTTACTTCCCTCTTTCCGCTCTTTTTCTCTTTTGAGGGACTTGACCGATCGAAAGAGACCGAGGAGAGGGTTTGGATGAGTACAGAAAATGTCAAGCATTATACACTATTAACAGTTTTGTTTTTTCTGAAAAAAATGGTTCCGTTTTTTTCTTCTCTCTCTTTCTCTCTATTCTTTCATTCACCGCGCCGCCGCTGCCCCGAGCCCGTCTCCCTCCTGCTCCTCCTCGGCGAGCTCGATCGACACCCGCAGAGCCTCGGAAGCGGCGGCGAAAGCCTTCCGTTCTCCTTCGTCGGCCGAAGAAGCTTCGGCGAGAGCAGCATCAGCGTTCGAGAGCGCCTCGGCGGTCGAGCTCGCGAGCGCACAGCAGCGAGATTCCGAGAGCGACGGCGACGGCGAAAGCAGCAGCGCCGCGGCAGAGGCGAGCTGAGCAGCCGCGATCGCCCTGGGCACGCTCTTGGTCGCGCCTCGCGAGATCGCGCGAGAGGCCCAGGCGGGAGGGCGGAGGCGGAGGCTGGAGAGAGCAGAGCGGGCTTCCGCTGCTGCTGCTGCTGCTGAGGCTGCGGTCGGTTTCGCTTCTCCTCCTCCTCCTCCTCCTCCTCCTCCTCCCTGTTCTCGCTCTTTTTCGCTCTCGCTCTCGCTACTATCGCTCTCGCTGCTGTCGCTGTCTCTGCCTTCGTCATCATCAGAAGACGACGGAGAAGAAGAAGACCTCCCGGCCTTGGAGAAAGAGCCGAGCTTCTCGAGAGCCCGGAGCGACCTCTTCGCCTTGTCGCTCTGAGGCGCGGCGGCGACGGCAGCAGCGGCGAGCGCAGCCAGCGCCAGCGCCAGCGCCGCAGCAGCCGCGCGGCAGGCGCGCGCCCTCTGCTTCTTCTTCTTCTTCGCCTTCTCCTTCTTCGTATCAAGGCAGGCGTCCAGGAACAGCGAACACCCGAGGGCGCGCAGGCGAGCGGCGAAGAGCTGATTTGGTTTCGTTTTCGTCTTCGCCTTCGTCGCAGACAGCAGCGTCGCAAGGGCCCTCCCGCTCCTCGGCGCCGCATTGAGCAGCGAGAGCGCCAGCAGAGCTCGTTTCTTCGTGTTTTCTTTCTTCGTGGAGGAGGAAGGATCTCCGGAGGCGAGGGAGAGCGACAGAGAGAGAGCGAGAGCGTCCGCGTCCGACGAGCAAGGAGAGAACGGAGAAGAAGAAGACGGCGGAGAAGGATTGAGGGGGAGGAGGAGCTCGGCCGCCCTCGACGCGGACCCCGACAGCGCCAGCCGCAGCTGCACCCCCGCGTACAGGAGCTCCGCGTCATCGCTGCTGCTGCTGCCGCTGTGCTCCAAGACGGCGGCCAGCGCCCTCTCCACCTCGGCGGACGCCTCTCGGGCGAGCGCCGCGGAAGCTGCACCAGCAGAAGAGGAGCTGGGATTTGTCGCGCCCCCCAAGCCCAGCAGCCCCCTCGTCTGCAGCCACTGCGCGTGCCTGGCGAGGGCCAGGGCCCGCAGCAGCGCGGGCTGATGGAGGATCAGAAGCGCGTGATGGTCGGATGAGGCGGAAGCGGAGGCGGAGGCGGAAGCGGCGGCGGAAGCAAGGGCCGCAGAGAGGACGTCGGCGGCCTGCGGCCCGTCGCCCGCGACGATTAATTCCTCGGCCAAATTAAGCGTCGCTTGCGCCGCCGCGCGCCTCGCCTCGAGGTGCAGCAGCGACGAGGAGGAAGAGACATGCGGGAACGAAGAAAAAGAATGCGAAGAAGACGACGCCGCCGCAGCAGCAGCGACGGACGCGGCGGCGACGGCGGCGCGGAGCGAGCGGCGGAGGAGCGGCGCGGTGTTTGCTGCTGAAGAAGAAGAACGATTCGAGCTCGGGAGCCAGCGGAGGGCCTCCACCGCTTCCAGCAGCAGCTCTGCGCGCTCGAGCTCGCGCCTGCCCTGGGAGGAGAAGGGCATCGCCGAAGAGGAGGTCGAAGGAAGGGAAGAAACAGCGGGAACAGCAGCAGAAGTGGAAGAGGCACCACCCCCTCCTCCTCCTCCTCCTCCCGCAGTCCTCAGCAGCGGCGCCGCGGCCTCCGCCGCCCTCCTCCAGTCGTTCGCCGCCAGCGCCCTGCGCAACACTCCACGCAGAAGCTCCCAGTGCGCGTGCCTGGCGTTCTCGTGCGTGCAGAAGGCGTGGACCGTCGAGGGCGTGGGGCCCAGCGGGCGGTCGTCGAGGGGGAGGAGAGAAGAAGAAGTTTTCGTCGAGCGGCGACTGCGGCGACGGCGACGAAAGGCATCATCGTGATAATCGTCGTCATCGCCGCCGTTGGCTGCTGCTGCTGTCGCCCGATCTCGCTTTCGAGCTTCGGTCCTTTGAGCATCACCGGCGGCTTCTTGCTGTCCCTGCCCGTGATCGGCGGGCGCGTCGGAGGCCTGCTGAAGCAGCAGGGGCGACTCTGCAATCATCGTCGTCATCCGTTCAGAGGCGGCGGCGGTGGCATGTGGCGCTCGCCGCGGCGGCGGCGGAGGCCTGAGCTCCGCGCTGGGAGCAGGAGGAGAGCTCGACATTTGCGATTTTTTCTTCTGCCTAGCGGCGGCGGCGTCAAGGCTTCATGCTAGGTGGCATAGAGGCGCGGGAGAGAGAGAGAGAGAGAGAGAGAGAGAGAGAGACCTGGGGGAGAGATGCGGGTGGAAGGGAGCAAGACAAAAAGAGAGAGAAAAAAGAAGGAAAGTAATTGGACTTGTTGCTATCCTCTCTCTGATTTTTTTTTCAAACTCTTCTCTCTCTTCTCTTCTCGATCTCGACCACCTCTCATCAAGGTCCCTTCGTTTATTTATTTCCCTTTCCCTAACTACCTACCTAAAACCCTCTCCTCTCCTCTCCTTCTTCACGCGTTCTTCTCCGCAAACTCCTTCATGAAAGCGATCAGAGCGTCGACGCCCTCCCTCGGCACCGAGTTGTAGATCGAAGCGCGCATCCCTCCGACCGACCTGTGACCCTTCAGCTCCTTCATCCCAGCCTTTGTCGCCTCGGCAACGAAGCTCTTCTCGGCCTCTTCTCCTTTCGAAGGGATCACGAAGGGGACGTTCATCTTGGACCTGCAGGAGACATCGACGGGGGCCACAAAAAAGCCGCCGACGGAGTTGTCGATGGCTTCGTAAAGAGCAGCGGCCTTGGACGCGTTGGCCGCGGCGATCGCCTCGATGCCTCCCATCGCGAGCATGTGCTTGAAGACCAAACCACAAATGTAGATGGACCAGCAGGGCGGGGTGTTGTAGAGCGAGCCCTCCATGACCTTGTAGTCGAGGATCGCCGGAGTCTCGGGCCTGGCCTTGCCGACCAAGTCGTCGCGGACGATGACGACGGTGACTCCGGCGGGCCCGATGTTTTTTTGGGCGCCGGCGTAGATGAGGCCGTAACGGGAGACGTCGACCTTCTTCGAGCAGAAGTTGGAGCTCATGTCGGCGACGAGCAAAGTTCCCTCGGGGACCTCGGGGACGCCTTTGAAAGAGAGAGGAGGGGGGGTGGAGGGTGGGGAGTGGGAGAAGAAGAGAAAAGGTTGAGTTTGTTTCGCGCGCGTGACGAAAGTGGAAGAAAAAAAGAAAAACCCGAAATCAAAAAAACAAAACAAAAGAAAAAGAAAAACTCCTCACCCTGAAACTCCACCCCCTGGATCGTCTCGTTGTCGCAGTAGTGCAGGTACGCCGCGTCGGCGCTGAGCTTCCACGAACCCGGGTCCGGGATCGACTTGTTGTCCCCTTTCGCGACGACGTTGACCGTCGCGTATTTGGCCGCTTCCTCCGCTGCCTTTTTCGACCAGGAGCCCGTCACCAGATAGTCGACGACGGTCTCTTTCGTCGGGGTCAGGTTCAGAGGGATGGCGGCGAACTGTGCCGAGGCCCCGCCCTGCAGGAACAGCACCCTGTAGTTGTCCGGGATCTCCAAGAGGGCCCTGAGGTCTGCCTCCGCGTCCTCGATGATTTTCGTAAACTCCTTCGAGCGGTGGCTGAGCTCCATGACTGAGATGCCGCACCCCTTGAAGTTGAGGGTGTCTCTGGCGGCTTCCTCCAAGACGGGGACGGGGAGGGCGCCGGGGCCGGCGGAGAAGTTGAAGACGCGGTCGTGGGGTTGGGCGGGAGCCATTTTGTTTGTTTTGGTTGGGGTTGAAAAAGGGAAGCGGAAGGGGCGCGACGGTGGCGGCGGCTTTTCGAATGGGATTGAATAAAAAAAACGGCTCTCTTTTCCTTCAAGGAAAGCGGCTGTTTTCGGTCGGAATTCGGATCGGGCTCTTGCGAGGCCGAAGCGAAATTGACGAGGCGCGTGCTCCGGGGGGGGGGGAGGAGGGAAGATGAGGGAGCGGGGCGCAGAAGGGTGCAGAGGGCGAGGGACGGATGGGAGGGTGGAGCGATGGAAGTGAGCGATGGCGAAGGAGAAGGCGCAGGCGAAAAGAAGAAAAAAAAACTCGAACTCGCCCGCCGACGGCTCTCTCCATAAATCGCTTCTTCCTTCCCTCTGGTCTTCCGCGCCTCCTAGCCGCTCACCGAGACCCCTCCAAGACATCCCCTCGCTACCAGCGCGCGCTCCCCACTCTCCCAAAGCCATGAGCACGGAGGGCAAGCCCGGCAAGGGCAGCCCCGAAGGCGGGAAGCGCCGCCCACATGCGGCCGACGGCGACGGCAAAGCGGCCGCCGCCGCCGCCGCAAACGACGCCGTCGCCGCCGACCCTCGATTCGCCCACATCTCGTCCGATCCGCGATTCTCACGCTTCCCTCGCGCTTCCAGGACGGTCGAGGTGGACGAGAGGTTTGCCGGTGAGTTGGTTTTTTTGGAGGTTGAAGTGAAAAAAGAGAGGAGAGAGAGAGAGAGAAAGCGAGCGGAAGGAATTGAGCATTGGAAAAATTTCGTCGACGCTCGAAAGGAGCTGCTGCTCCTCTCCCTAGCCTTTTTTCAACCCCCGACCTCCGCGCGAGAGGCTCACCCCCTCCGTCTCCTCCTCGCTCCTCAACCAACCCCCAACTCAAAAACCACTCCAGGCATGTTCACCGACCCCGCCTTCTCCTCCCGCGCCGCCGTCGACAAGCGCGGACGCGTCACGAAGAAGGGGAAAGGGAAGAAGGGAGAAAAGGCAAAGAAGAAGGGAGGAGGCGACGACGAAGAGGAGGAGGAAGAAGAGGAGACGAACGCCGAGGCGCGGCGCTACTACCACCTCCCGAGCGCCGCTGGAGACGGCCAAGGCGGAGGAGCGGAAAAGAAGAAGGACGAGGCTTCTGATTCTTCCGAGGACGAAGCCGAATCCTCCGAGGAAGAAAAGGACCCGGAGGCGGCCGCGGCGGCCAAGCGCTGGGCCCGCGCCCGCGGCCTCGGCAGCGACGGCTCTTCCTCCTCTTCGTCCTCCGAAGACGACGACAGCGACGACGACGACGAGGACGCCTCTTCTGATTCCGGAAAGTCGGGCTCCGGCTCTGGATCGGAAGAAGAAACGGAAGACGAGGAGGACAAAGAAGCGGCCGCGATCGCGCGCGAGTTCGGGATCGGCGCCTCGGCCGGCGGCGGCGCCCGCGCCGGGGGCGTCGACGAGGACGTGCCGCTCGTCGCCGACGCCAGCCGCCGCCTCGCGCTCGTGGACTGCGACTGGGACCGCGTGCGAGCGGTCGACCTGCTCGCGCTGCTCCGCTCCTTCGCGCCTTCGCAGAGGAAAGACGACGGCTCCACCGGTACAGCAGAAGAGGCCGTTTCCAAAGTTACTGTGTACGTCAGCGACTACGGCAGGGAGCGCCTGAGGGAGGAGGACACGCGCGGGCCGGCCCCTCTGGCCGCTGCTGCCGCCAAGAGGGCCGCGAAGAGGAAGGCCAAGGAGGAGGAGAAGATGAAGAACGAGAGGAAGAAAGAGGCGGAGAACGACGACGGAAGCGAGAGCGACGACAGCGACGACGACAAACAACCCGCTTCTTCTCCTTCTTCCTCTTCTGACGACGAAAATGCCGAGGCAGACGAGTCCCGCCTCCGCGCCTACGAGCGCTCCCGCCTCCGCTACTTCTACGCCGTGGCCTTCTGCGATTCCGCGCAGACTGCCTCCAAACTCTACGAGGAGTGCGACGGCCGAGAATATTTGAAATCGGCGCGCCCTCTCGACGTGCGGTTCCTGCCCGACGGGGAGGCAGGGGACGCGGTGCTGCGAGGGCGCGAGGTCCGCGACGAGGCCAGCGACGTTCCTCGGGACTACGAGCCTGCGGACGGGACCGCGGCGGCGGCGTCGGCCGGGGCGCTGCAGCACACGAGGGTCAAGCTGTCGTGGGACGCCGAGGACGGAGGACGGAGGAGAGCCCTCGCGAAGGCCGCTGGCAAAGCGGCGAGGCCCGAGGAGCTGCGGGATGACGATTTCAGGGCCTATCTGGGCTCTGATGACGATGAAGACGATGAGGAAGGTGGAAGTCGAGACGACGAGGAGGACGACGACGAGACTTCGGGCGGCGACGAGAGCGACGGCGACGGTAGGGCGAAGGCGAAGACGAAGGCCGCCAAAGCCGCTGCTCGCTACCGCGCCCTCTTGCTCGGAGGAGGAGGAGGAGGAGGAGGAGCTGCTGCCTCTTCGCGCGCAGGCGGCAAGGCCTGGGGCGCCGCCGCTGACGACGAAGAAGACGAAGACGAGGGAGAAGGAGAAAAGAAAGCCTCTTCTCGCTTTGGCCAGAAGCAGCGGGGTCGACAAACGGAAGGCGAACTCGAGATCACCTTCGCCCCTGGGCTAGACGCCCTGGGAGAGCGCCTCGTCGCCAAGAAGGAGGCGTCCCGGAAGGGAGGGGAGACCGTGTGGCAGTCGTACCTGGCCGCGAGGGCCGAGAAGCGCGCCGCGAGCAAGAAGAAGTCGTCCAAGGGCGGAGGAGAGAGCTCGGACGACGACGACGCCGACGGAGGTCGAGAGGTCGACGGCGAGGAGGAAGAAAAGAAGAAGAAGCCGGCCGCCAACCCCTTCGACGACCCGTTCTTCGCCGAAGAGGGCGGTGCTGCGCCCTACTTCGACGCGCGCTCCGACTCGGAGGCGGAAGAGGAAGAGGAGCAGCGCGGGAAGAGAAAGAAGAAGGACAAGAGGAGGAGCAGCGAAGCCGCCGTTGCGGCGCCTGCGACTCCGGGCAACACCACCAAAGAGGAGGCCGCCCGCCGCCGCGCCGAGCTCGAGCTGCTGGTCATGGACGACGCGGCCCTCCGCGGCGGCCTGATCTCGAAGCAGCAGAAGAAAGCCACCGCTGAAGAAGACGAAGACTCCGCGCCGAAACAACAACGTCTGACGAAGAAGCAGCGGGCGCGCGAGAAGCAGCGCGCCGCGGGAAAAAAGAGCTCGCGCGCGGACTCCGACGAGGAAGAAGAAGACGCGCAGCCCTTCCGGGCCGACCTCTCGGACCCGCGCTTCGCGCGCCTGCTGACGAGCTCAGAGTTCGCGCTCGACCCCACGGACCCTGCGTTCTCGAGGAGCGTCGGCGGTGCTTCCGCTGCTTCCGCTTCTGCGAGTCATCAGAAAAAGAGCAGGAAGCAGCTCGCAGGCAGGAGAGGGGCCGGGGGCGTTTCCGGGGCCGGCGCCGTCGCGGTCGGGTCGGCGGCCCGCGCGAGCGAGTCGTCGATGGACTATGCCGTGCGCGTCGCCGCGGAGCGCAAGCGCGTGCGGGAGCAGCAGCAGCAAGGTGGAGGAGGTGGAGGTGGAGAGGAAGCCCCGACGGGAAAGAAGAAGAAAGCGGCAGCGACGAATACAAAGGGAGCTGGGGACTTTTCCGATTTGAAATCGATGGTCGCGGCGCTCAAGATGAAGTCCAAAGCGGGAGCGTTCGGTGCTGCTGCTGGTGCCGGCGGTGGGGGGAGGCTGCTGTAAATATCGAGAGAGAGAGAGCGCGGGTTGAATGAAAAACGGAGAAGGCCAAAAGGTCGAGAGAGAAGCATCATAAATTTGTTTTTCTCCCCTTCTCACCTTTTTCGAGCGCTTCTCGCTCACTCTTCTCCGAGTCCGCGCGTTGTCCTTTCCCCATGAGCGGCACCCCGCTCAACCGATCCCCGCCTCGGGATGAATTCGCGCTCCTCGGAGGCGGCGGCGGCGGCGGCGGCGGCGCGGGACGAGATGGCGAAAACAATGATGTTGATGGGATCGTTGATGCCGAAGAGACGATCGTCGACGCCGTCGGCGCCGAGGTCTTCAACGTCGTCGTGCCCGTCGCGGCGTGCATCGCGATCACCTCGACTCTGGTGCAGGTGCTGAACCCGAGCGGGGCGAGCGGGGCTGCTGGAGTCTCTTGGGCGAGCGCGGCGTACAAGGAAAAGGTAAGGAGAAGAAGTTTTTTCTTTTCTTTCCATCGATCGATCTCATGCTTTCCTCTTTCGCTCACAACCTCAACCTCCTCACCACCTCCTAACACCACCTCCACTCTCTCCCAGTCCGGCGACTCCGACGCCACCAAGGCCCTGGGTGCCCTCGAGAACGCCGCCGTCTTCGTCGCCTTCGTCACCACCGTCACTTTTCTTTTAGTGATAGCATTCAAAAACGGCATGTCGAGGCTCATCAACGCCTACATGTGCCTTTCGGGTTTCTCCATCTTCTCCGTCCTCTGCGGCCTGATTTCCATCCAGACCATCGCCACGCTGAGGCTCCCCGTGGACGCTTACACCTACCTCATAGCCCTGTGGAATTTCGCCGCGGTGGGGACCTGCGCTCTCTTTGTTTGCAGGGCCCCTCTGACTCTGAAGCAGTGCTACCTGGTCGCGGTCGGCGTCGCGACCGCGTTCATCTTCACGGGCATCCCCGAGTGGAGCACCTGGGCCCTGCTGGGAGGGATGGCGGCCTACGACCTCTGGGCTGTGCTGAGCCCGACGGGACCGCTGAAGCTGCTGCTGGACGCGGCGCACGAGCGCGGGGAGGACATCCCGGCGCTGATCTACGAGGCGAGGCCGAACACCAGGAGAGGTGGAGGTGGAGTTGGTGGAGGCGTTGCTCTGAGAGAGCAGGGAAGCAGGAGCCAGGGCATCCCTCTGGGCGTCACTGGCACGGCCTTCTTCTTCTCTTCTCTCTCTGCCCTGACGGGCACGATGGCGAGGAGGAACGGCGGCGGGAGAAGAGGAGGAGGAGGAGGAGGAGGAGGAGGAGGAGGAGGAGGGAGGCGAAACAGCGGCAGTCGAAACGGGAGCGGCGAAGGAGGAGGCGAAGCGGCTGCAGAAGCGGCGGCAGAAGAGACGACGACGACGACGACCGCAACCACTTCTTCCTCTGATCCCGCCCCCACAGGAGGCCCCACGGAGCCTCTTCTCGCCGTCGAAGGAGGGCAAGAGCAAGAACAACGGCAACAACGACGACGACGAAGAAGAAGAGATAACAACGCAAACAACAGCGACAACGCCGCCGCCGCCGAAGGAGAAAACGGCTCCTCCTCCTCCTCCTCCTCCTCCGAGGGAGAGGAAGACCCCTTCCACCTCCCGGACGGGATCAAGCTCGGCCTCGGCGACTTCATCTTCTACTCCGTGCTCGTGGGCCGAGCCTCGATGTACGACGGCATCGCCGCGCTCTCGGCCGCCGCGGCTGTCCTCGCAGGCCTCGGGCTGACGCTGCTGCTGCTGGCTGCCGGGAAGAAGGCGCTTCCGGCTCTGCCGATCTCGATCGCGCTCGGTGCCATGTGCACGGCCGGGGCGAGGTTCGCGCTGGAGCCCGTGGTGATGCCCCTGGCCGGGTCGATGCTTTTCTATTAGGAGGAGCAGAAAGGGAGGTGGTGTGGGAAAGGAGGGGCAAGGGGAGAGAGAGGTAACGCTCTCTGTAAAATTTTGAAAACTCCCGAAGAAAAACAAAACGCGGTCTCCTCTCTCTCTCTTCCCTCTCTCCATTTCATTCCCCTCGTTCTCTATCTCGTTTTATTTACAAGTCAAGATCCAAAAAGTCCATGCGCGCCCTGATCCCCTTTTTCACCTTCTCTGCCTCCCTCTCTGCCTTGGCCGCCGCCCGTGCCGCGTCGGCGCTCTCCGCTTTTACGAGACCGGGAGGGGCCTCGTCCTCTCCCCCCCTGTCGATCCCGTCGCCGATCCTCCCCAGCAGCACCACGTTCTCGCCTCGCACGACATAAAGCCCAAGAGGGACGTCGGCGTAGAGCTTGGAGCTGACGGCGACGACGCGCTCGGTGGTCCGCTCCAAGACGAGGTTCGCAAACTGGTCGAAGGAGCGGAGCGTGCCCAGGAGCTTGCGGCCGTCGCGGAGCTGCACGAGGAGCCGCCGGTCGAGCTCCTCCTGAGTATTTAGTTATTTTCGTTATTGTTGGTGGTGGTGGGGGGGTTGATTGGAAGAGAGAGAGAAAGAGGATGAGAAACGGTGTGTGTGTGGGGGGGGGGGGGGGGGGGGGGGTCGAGGAAGAAGAGAGGAGGTCGAGGTTCGAGCAGAGAGAGGCCGCCGAGAGCGATCGAAAGCGGATTCATCTCCCTTCTTTTTTCCCTCTTTCTACTCTTCTGTCAAGGCACGCACCACGAGCGCCGTTCCCGGGGGAGGGACGACGACGTCACCCATGAAGCGTCGGCGAGGTTGGAAGCGAGAGCTGGAGGGCGCGACGAGAGAGCGGAGCGCGAGAGTGAGAGATCGAGATTGAGAGAGATGAGGAGGCGCGGAAGTGAGCAGAAGAAATCGGTCGAGGTTGTGCATTTTCCTCGATCACTTTGTCTTCGAATCGTTTTTTTTTCCTAAGTCCAATCGCCGTCTCTCTTCACGCCTCTCTCCAGAGACGCCCTCTGGATCTCAGTTCTGCCACCCCTCCAGATCAGCTCGCGTGCTTTCTCGCGCGTGTGTGGTCCGTTTGAAGAAAAAAGGGATTTCAAAACAACAAAACGCAATCAAGAAAATGGCGACGAAGAAAAAGCCCATCACCTCTGCCGACCTCGGCGCCGTTGTGGGCTCCGCCGCGGCCGGCGCCCGCCAGGCGCTCGCCAAGGGCGACCTCAACGGCGCCTCCGTGGCGATGCTGACGCTGAGCATGGCCGTGACCAACCCGTCGATGGGCGGGGCCGCGGCGGGCGCGCAAGTCCCCGCGGCCTCGGCGGCCGCGGCGGCCCCGGCCGCGGCCGAGGTGCTTCGCGCGGCGCTCGAGCGCGCCGAGGAGGTCGAGAAGAAAAATAAGAAGGAGAACGAAGAGGGAGAGGCAGCTTCCGCCAATGACGCCGCCAAGGACGACGAGGCCCTCCGCGCCGCGGTCGAGGCCGCGAGCATCTCGGCGGGGTGCCTTTCGGCTTTGCAGTTTGTCGTAAACGAGAGCGCCGAGGAGAAGGGCAGCGGCAGCAGCCTCAAAAAGGGAGCCGCAGAAGCGCCCTCTTCTTCTTCTCAGAGCGAAAAGGACCTCGAGCCCCTCGCCGCGCTCTCCCGCCAGCTCCTGGAGAAGATCGGCGCCGAGTTCGCGCAGAGGAGCGGAGGAGGAGGAGGAGGAGGAGGAGGCGGCGGGAGCAGCGCAAAGACTAGCAACGCCAACTCGAAATACAACAACAACAACAACAACCCGTGGACTGCCAAGGGGGCTCTGAACAACGCTGCCTCGTTCGCCGCGGCGCTGCTCGAAGGTTTTTACGGTCGGAGGGTCGAGGAAGAGGGGGAAGAGCTGGAGGGGACCGAGGAGAAGGAGAAAGACGAGGACGACAAGAGCGAGCTCGTCGTCGTCTCGCCGCTGGCTCTCGCGTCCATCCTCGACGCCGCTGCCGCCTGCGCGGGGCAGCCGAAGCAGGAGGAGAACATTCGCCTGCTCGCCGTCGACCTGGCCTGCGTGGTGACGAGCTCCTCCGCCGCGCTCGGGGAGAAGCTCGCGCGCTGGAGGAGTGAAGAAGAGGGAGGAGAAAGCGAAGGAGGAGAAAAGAACAGCAGCAACAACAGCAGCTCTTCTTCCGTCGTCGCCGCCCTCTCGAAGCTGCTGGGCTCGCTCTCTCCTTCCTCGCCGGACTTTGCCGAGGTGCGCATCCGCAACCTGATGGCGCTGGCGATGACGATGAGCGCCGAGCTGCGGCTGGACGAGAGGAAGGCGAGGAAGGAAGCGAAAGAGAAAAAAGGAGCTTCTTCTTCTTCCTCTTCTGCGCTTGCTCCGGGCGCTTCCGCCCGCGCAGCGCTGACCTCCGCCCCGGGGGCCCCCGCCGCCCTCGTCTCCGCGATGGCCCAGAGCCAGGACGCGGACGCCAAGGCCGTGGCGAGGGGCCTGTTCGAGGAGGTCGCGAGGGCCGAGGACAGCAAGAAGGAGATGCTGGCGGCGCTCGAGAGGTCGTCGGGCGGCGGCGGCGGCGGCGGGAAAAAGGTGGGAAAGCTGGCGCTCGCTTGATTGCTTTTTTTCTCTCTCTATTTCCTAAGCGATGTTTGTTTATTTACAAGCGCCGCGCAAAGGCGGGCGGGAGGAGGGAAGGAAGGAGAAGTTGAGTTGGGGGGCAAAGGAAAGCAAGCAAGCAAGCGAGCGAGCAACTGAGAGCTCGTTTTCCCCCAATTTTTTTTTATTTCAAAGTTTTATTTCCCCTCTCCGTCTTTTCTTTCAACGCATCTAGCTCGTGTAAGCCTCCCCGTCCCCGGCCTTCACTTCATTTTCTTCCTCTTCTTGCTCATCGTCATCATCCTCGCTCGCGGCGGCCATCCAGACTTCGGTGTGCCTTCCCGAGAGGCGGAACGGCGGGTCGTAACCCGCGACGAAGAACCCGTCCTCGCTCCTGTGCCTGGCGTGGGGCTCGATGCCGTCGCGCTCCAGGGCCGACTTGAGGCCGGTGGCCATGGACGCGACGGAGTAGTCGTCGACGACGAAGCCGGCCTGTTTTTTTTTTTTTTTTTTTTTTTTGGGGGGGGGGGGGAATTTGGTGGAGGTGGGAGGAACAAAGAGAGGAAAAAAGAAAATGAGAAAGAAAGGGAAAAAAAACGAAAACGACTTTGTCTTTTCTTCTCTTCTCTCTCCTTCTTTTCTCTCTCTCTCTCTCTTTCTTAACCTCTTTTCTCTCTCCCTCTCTCTATCTTTCTCTCACCTTGCTCGCCACAAAAACCGTCACGGCAGAGGCGTCCCTGACGTAGACGTCCTCGGAGCTCGGCCTCGGCGCCGGCGTGCCCGCCTCACCCACGAAGAACGACACGGAATATTTCGACTTGCAAAAGGGGCCCGCGCCCGGGGCAACGTGCGTGAGCACGGGAGCCGTCATTTCGATCTTCTCCTGGTCCTCGTTGGCCCCGGCGATGTACGCGAACAGCCGCTGGAAGCCCGTGGTCGTGGCCAGCGCCAGCGAGAACGCCTCGACGTCGGTCGTCACCCAGCGGGTAGGGCCGAGCTCCCGGGTCTCGTAGCCGTCTGACTCGTTCAGGAGCCTGTAGCGCGGGCAGGCGAGGTCGTGGCAGAACCAGGGGTGCTTGACCTTGTTGTGATCGTCGTGGTGCTTGCGGTGGTGGTGGTGCTTGTGGTGCTCCTTCTCGGCGAGGAGGAGGGTGGAGAAGAGGCTAGACGACGACGACGGTGACGACGACATGGCAGCATCATCAGCACCATCTTCGACGGCGTTTTTTGCGCCCTTGCCGCCGCATCCGAGGCCCGAAACTTCGAGAACGGACAGGAGGGACACCGCAGCGAGCACCGCCAGGAGGATACAGAGTGAGAAGGGGCGGTTCATGGCGGGAAAAAGAAGGAGAAGGAGAGAGAGAGAGCGTGTGGAGATGCGACTAGAAAATGAAAAAAGGAAGAGGATTTTTTTCTTTTTCGCCAAGGCGCACCTCCTTCGAAACTCTGCATTCATTTTCTTTTCGCTTCTTTCTTCTTCTTCTTCTCAAATCGAGCTCCCCCGTTTCCTTTCCCCTCGCTCCACTCCCTCTACCTCCGCCCCCTACCTCCGCCTTTCCCCCCTTTTTTCAGCAGCAGAAGCAGACGCCATGGCGAAGAGCGATGCCGCGTCGGGAATCAAGATCTGCTGCATCGGCGCGGGCTACGTCGGAGGTGAGAGAGAAGAGAAGACGTGAATTCTGTTTTCGAGTTTTTAATCGATTGCGGCGGCGGCGGCGCTCTGAACTTTTGTCGAGCCCGTTTTCAGGCCTCGCAGAGGCCTGTCGACACTGGGCCAACCCGCTCGAGATGCAGAGCGCATCGTTGACCTCGCGTTGATGCAGAGAGAAGGTGGTTTGCACCCGCTTCACGCCTCCAAAAGAAAGAGTGTCGCCTTTTTTTTCACGGCTCAGCCCCGCCGCGGGCCATCGATCGAGTGCAAGGGAAGACGAACGGTTTCCTCTCGTAATTGGCACCGCTTTCTCTCTTTGTTGCTCGTCTCCCGTGCTCCGCGTGACGACGCTGGTCTATCCTTGCCAGTATTGGTCTTGGTTGCGCGAAAAAAAGCAGCACAGACGGATGAAATGACGAAGAAGAAGATTGAGAGGTCCTCAATCAAAACGCAACGATTTTCTTTTTCTTCTTCTTTTTCGTCGCCTTCTCGAGGGAATGGTTTCGCCCGCGCCGCGGAGGCGCTGCTCCCTCGGCTCTTCTTGTACATTTTTCTACGCGACCTCGATGACGTGCTCTACCTTTTCATGGGATTGCAAGGCTTGAAAGAGGCGCGCAACAGGGTGAAAAACGGCCCCCATTCGGAATGCATTCTGGCTCCTTCGCAAGCGACTTCGCGCGCCGAATCGACGACCTCTCTTTTTCTTTTTCTTCTCCGACCTCTTCTTCTCTCTCTCTCTCTCTTCTCTTCTTCCCACTCACTTCTTCTTCGCTCCCACCTTCAAACAAAAACCCAACCCAACCCAAAAACAAAGGCCCGACCATGGCCATGATCGCCTTCAAGTGCCCCGACGTCACCGTCGTCGTCGTCGACATCAACCAGGCCCGCATCGACGCGTGGAACTCGGACAAGCTCCCGATCTACGAGCCCGGGCTCGAGGAGGTCGTCTCGGCCTGCCGCGGCCGCAACCTGTTCTTCTCGACGGACACGCACAAGCACGTCGGCGAGGCGGACATCGTGTTTGTCTCGGTCAACACGCCCACCAAGACCAGGGGCGTCGGAGCCGGGAGGGCCGCTGATTTGACGTACTGGGAGGGGGCCGCCCGCATGATCGCCGCCGTGTCCAAGACCTCCAAGATCGTCGTCGAGAAGTCGACGGTCCCCGTGCGCACCGCCGAGGCCATCGAGAAGGTGCTCACACGCAACAACAGCCACCCGGGGGTGCGCTTCGACATCCTTTCCAACCCGGAGTTTTTGGCAGAGGGCACCGCGATGGAGGACCTGGCGAAACCGGACCGCGTCTTGATCGGCGGGCGCGACGACGAGCACGGGCGCGCCGCGGTCGAGAGGCTCGCGTCGGTCTACGAGCGCTGGATCCCGACCGAGCGCGTGCTGCGCGCCAACCTGTGGTCGGCCGAGCTGTCCAAGCTGACGGCCAACGCGATGCTCGCGCAGAGGGTCTCGTCGATGAACGCGATCTCGGCGCTGTGCGAGGCTACGGGAGCGGACGTCGAGCAGGTCTCGAAATGCGTCGGCACCGACTCGAGGATCGGGCCCAAGTTCCTGTCTGCTTCTGTGGGTTTCGGGGGTTCCTGCTTCCAGAAGGACATCCTGAACCTGGTTTACATCTGCGAGACGGGTGAGAGAGATAGAGAGGGGAAGAGAGGAGTTTGAGTTTTGGCGTTGGTTTTTTCTTTTTTTTTCTTGGACACATAAAAACTCACTCTTCCCTTCCCTTCCCTTTCCCTTTCTTTCTTCCCCTTCTCTCTCCCGCTCTCTCTCTCTCTCTCTCCACAAACAGTCGGTCTCACCCAGGTCGCCGAGTACTGGCACTCTGTCGTCGCCATCAACGACTACCAGAAGCAGCGCTTCGTGTCGCGCGTGATCGAGGCCATGTTCAACACGATCGCGCAGAAGAAGATCGCCGTCTTGGGCTTCGCCTTCAAGAAGGACACGGGCGACACCCGCGAGACGCCCGCGATCGACGTCTGTAAAGGCCTGCTGGCGGACCGCGCGCTGCTGGCCGTTTACGACCCGAAGGTGACCGAGGCGCAGATCCACGAGGACCTTCATCTCGAAAAATTCGCCTGGGACCACCCCCGCGGCGGCGCCTCTTCCGGTCCCGGCGCCGAGTCCTCCACCCCTCGCGCCCGCGACGTCGAGGTCGTCGGCTCGGCCTACGACGCCTGCTCCGGGGCGCACGCCCTCTGCGTCATGACAGAGTGGGACGAGTTCAAGTCCCTCGACTACGAAAAGATCTACGCGTCGATGGTCAAGCCGGCCTTCGTCTTTGATGGCAGGAACGTGCTGGACCACGCCAGGCTGCGCGAGATCGGTTACATCGTCTACGGGCTGGGCAAGCCGCTGGACCCGTTCATCAAGAAGGATTAGAAGGGGAGGGAGAGCGAGAAAGGGTCGGAGAGAGAGGAAATAAAAGTGGGGGGAGAAAGAAAAAAAACAGAGACGAGGCAAAAAAAAAAACGAAAAAAAGCAAAAAAGAGAACAAACACAGAGTGTGAGTTTCGATCTAGAGAGATAGAGAGAGAGCGTGGCGTTTCTTTTTTTCTTTCTATTCATCAGTAAATATAGATTTCTTTTTTTTCAATTTTCAACGAAAAGCGAGAAGGAGCGCGGGAAAGCGAGAGAGAAAGAGAGGGAAAGAGAGAAGAAGAGGTTCACGAAGAAAGCGAAAAAAAAACGACGCTTGCTTCTTCTTCTTCTTCTTCTTCTTCTTCTCTCTTTCATTTTTTTTCTTCAAAACAAAAAAACGTTTTTTTCCAAAATGAACCTCTTCATCGCGGCCTCGAGCTCCGACGACGAGGAGAACGAGCGCCCCCTGCGCTCGTTCATCCCGCAGCAGCAACACGCGAGGCTGTCGCCGCAGCCGATCTCGCCCTGGAAGTGGGGCTTGCCCGGGGACGACGAGGAGGAAGAAGAAGAGGAAGAGGAAAGAGAAGAAGAAGCGAAGAAGGAGAAGAAGAAGAAGAAGAAGAAGAAGAAGAAGAAGAAGAAGAAGAAGAAGCAAACGACGACGACGACGACGACGACGACGACGAAAGCTTCCGCTCCCGCCGCCGGCACCGCCACCGCTCGCCTCAAGCCCACGAAGCCTCTGCCGTCTCCGGGAGATGACGACGGAGATCTCCGGAGCAAAGAAAAGCAGGGTCTCACTCCGCAGGGGAGGAAAAGGCAGCTGGTTTTGCAGCCGCCGGCAGAAGAAGGAGCGAAAAAAGCGAAGACGCCGACGAAAGGAACGAGCGCCGAACTCGACGACGGCGACAGCGATGACAAAACCCCAACAGCAGCGGCGGCGAAAAAACCCAAGGCCAAGCCCGCTACCGCTGCTGCTGCTGCTGCTCCTCCTCGTTCTCCCGCGCCCATCCCGGGATCCCTTGCCCTGCACGTCACGACGCGGGCGGTCGGCGCCAAAGATGGCACCTTCCTCGTCGAGATCGCGGCGAGGTCCTTCGACGTCGCCGGCGCGTCGGGCGTCGTCGGCAGGAGCCTGGTGTCGAGGGGCGGAGGCGGAAGAGGGAAAAGCGGAGGAGGAGGAGGAGGAGGAAGAGCCGCCTCCGCGGGGCCTTCTTCTTCCGCGTCGTTGTCCTTCGACCTGCTAGGCCAGGTCTACGAGCTCGAGAGGGTGCCCTGCGCGTCGACGCTACTGCTCGTGACGGTGCCCCCTCCGCCGAGCGCGGCCGCGGCGGCCAAGGCGGCGAGGGCGGCGAGGGCGGAAGGGGCGGCAAAGGAAGCGGCGGCGGCGAGCAAGGGCGGCGCTGTCGTTCCCACGCCCCTCCCCCCCGGCGCCGAAACAGCCCAGGTGGCGAAAGTAGAGGTCTTCTTCACTTCGTTCCTGCGCGCAGAGAGGCAGGGAGGAGGAGGAGGAGGAGGCGACTTTGACGGGCCCGGCGACGACGATGAAGTCGAGCCCGGGTTTGACTTTGACGACGACGACGAGGGTCAGTTTGGGGGGAGGACGCCCTCGATCGCAGCGCTCGCAGGAGCAGGAGGAGGATCGGGCACGAAGAAGAAACCCGCACCGAAGAAGAAGCGGGCTTCTCCCAAGGGGCGCGGTGGCGGCGGAGGAGGAGGAGCGACGAAGAAAGCGCCGACGGCGAAGAAAGGAGGTGGTCGCGGCCGCGGGCGAGGGAAAAAGTGAAATGAGGAGTGTCTTTTTTTTCAGTGCTTTCCTTGTTCTTTTTGCAAATTCTACATTACAAGCGTGTGGGTGTGAGAAATGATAAGAAGCGGGAGAATGGAAGAAGAGAGAGAGTGAGTGAGAGAGAGAGAGAGAGAATGGCGGAAGCGAAGGCAGAACAGACGCGCGAAAGAGAAAAAATATTTTTTCTTCTTCTTCTTCTCCTAAAAAGTTGGCTCTCCGTCTCCCGCATCCCCGTCGTCGCCGTCCCCGTACTCCTCGTCGTCGTCAAAGGCCGGGCCCTGGAGGTAGTCGTCGTCGTCCACGAAGCCGTCCTCCTCGTCGTCGTGGAAGGCGTCGCCTCCGCCGCCGTGGCCGGCGAGGGCGTTGGCGTTGGAGCCGCCGGCGGCGTTCCCCCCCGCGCCGCCGCCGTTTCCTCCGCCGCCGCCGCCGCCGCCCCTCCTCCGCCGCCTCCCGCCGTTTCCTCCTCCTCCTCCTCCTTCCTCGTCGTCTCCGTCCTCGTCGTCGTCGTCGTCCTCGTCGTCTCCGTCGTCGTCCTCTCCCGAGGAGGCGTGGCCGGCGTTGGTCGCGGCGGCTGCGGCCGCGGCTGCCTGCCTCCCGCTGCGGCGCGGCGTCAGAGCTGCAGCTGCTGGAGCCGGAGCTCCTCCTCCTCCGCTCCCGCCGCCGTGTCTCGTCGACCTCGCTGCCGCGGCCAGAGCCCTCGGCGGCAACAGCGCCGCTGTAGTCGTTGTTCCTCCCGCAGCCGCAGCAGCAGCAGCCACGGCGGCGGCGCGCGCGGCGGCGGCGGCCCTCGCGGCGGCGGCCTGCACGGCCTCGACGCTCCCGCCCGCGGCGGCCGAGGCCCTCGCCGCGGCGGCGCTCCAGTAGTCTGTCGCCGCTCCGACGCCGCCTGTCCCGCCGCTCGCTCCTCCGCCGCCGCTCCCTCCTCCTCCCCCTCCTTCGACGCCCGCCCTGCCCCCTCGCATCATCAGCGCCGCGGCTGCCCGCGCGGAGGCGGCCGCCTCGGCCCTCGAGAACAGCTCCTCGGGGAAGAGCGCCGGGTGGAGCGTGAGCAGCTTGGTGAGGGAGGGTCGCTGCGGCGTCGAAGGGGGCTGAGGAGGAGGCGGAGGAGGAGGGGGAGCTTGTTGCTGCCGGCCCCTCTTTCGAGACGAAGAAGCTGCTGCTGCCGCTGCTGCTGCTGCTGCTGCTGCTGCTGCTGCGAGCTCGGCTTCCTTCTGCTGCCTCAGCTGCGACAGGAGGACCATTTTACCCAGGTTGATGGTTGGGCGCTGCTCCTGACGGATCGGAACCTGGGCAGCAGAAGCGGAAGCAGCAGAAGCCGGAGTTGTCGTTGCCACGGTCGCGTTTGCGGTTGTCGTCGTCGCCGACGTCGCCGTCGTCACCGTCGTCGCCGTCGTCGCCGTCGCCGCTCCTCCTGCTCCTCCTGCCCCTCCCTCAGCACCACCACCACCACCACCGCTAGGCTTCAAATGACACGGCGACTCTTTCCAGCTCGTCTCGAGCCTATTCCAGAGCGTCAGCAGGGCGTCCTGCTCTTTCGTGATGGGCGCCGGTGCGGGGAGGTCGATGTCCTGAGATGGCATTTTGTTTGATTGTTTGGAAGAGGAGGTCGAGGTCGACGGTGAGAGAGAGAGAGAGAGAGAGAGAGAGAGAGAGAGAGAGAGAGAGAGAGAGAGAGAGAGAGAGAGAGAGAGAGAGAGAG
>Ga0210003_1001479_pt1 | contig 20730 bp, 20 predicted proteins | sample LantaG_FD_182804 | JGI IMG/M metagenome (GOLD analysis project Ga0210003, IMG submission 182804) | Deep subsurface microbial communities from Baltic Sea to uncover new lineages of life (NeLLi) - Landsort_02402 metaG (SPAdes) (version 2) | ecosystem: Environmental > Aquatic > Marine > Oceanic >... | reverse complement strand
CCTCTATTCCCGCACCCGTTATAAAGACAAGAAGGGTAAAGCCCGATATCTTTTAGATGAGGCCTTAAGTATAGTTAAAAACCAACGCATCAGTCTATCTCGAGCCAGGATAGAATGTTTTCTTTCCAGTTTTTCTTCCTATCGGGAGGTAGTAGAGGGGATAAGACTCCTAATCGGCGGTCCCCGCTGCCATGAGGCCATAAGACAATCGGTAATAAAAGAGGGTAAGTTAATCATTGAAAACCAGGAGAAAAAGTTAAGACAGATAGAGAACTTAGATTACCCGGATAAAGAGGCCCCCGATACTGCTTACATGGAAGTAGATGCTACCTATATTAGTTTACAGCATAGAGGCAAAAAGAAAAAAGAAAAGCTGGAAGTAAAAGCGGGAGTGGGCTATACCGGTAAAGAAGCCCGCTATTCTACTGGTAAATCTAAAAGACTAACCGATAAATTTACCTTTATCGGTACAGGGAAAGGCTTTATGGAAAAATTAAGTCTCCTAGCAGAAGAAAGACTCTCCCTCTCTAAAGTAAAAAAGGTTATCTTCGGCGGAGATGGAGACTCCTGGATCACCTCCGGGATCAAAGATTACTTTCCTTTAGCCACTTATATTCTCTGTCTCTACCATCTTTACAAGAAATTTAAAGAATGTCTGCCAAAGAGGAAAGAGGAACAGAAGGTAATAAAAGACCTGCTGTTATCTGATCAGATAGATAAGGGTTTATCTGTAATAGACCAGCTAATTAGAAATCCCTATGACCTCAAAGAAAAAGATAGTCTAGTAAAACTTTATACCTACATATCCCGTAACCGCCAGGGGATTACCAATCAGTTTAAACTAAAAGATAAAGGAATAGAAAGGGCCGGAGCGATAGAATCAAACATAAATAAAGTGATAGCCTCCCGCTTTAAAAAGAGGGGGATGAGCTGGAGTAAACGGGGAGCCCTGGCTCTCTTAAAGATAAAAGAGACTATCATAAATGGAGAATGGGATAAATGGTGGGAGACCGAAAGAGAACGAAATATTAAAGTAAGTAAGTATAAACCACCTCTATCTGCTTCTTGCTTTAAGAAAGAGGCAGAATCTTCTCCTCTTATCGAGGTAACCATACCTGCATTTATTGGACCGGATCAGGACAAACCCTGGGTGGGTGTTTTGCGAAGACTTACTGAAGTAGGATATTATTAATCAGTTAAAGAAAATATAAGAAAGAAGATTGAAATGTATTACTGTAACCTAAAGGACATAAGGATAATTATGCTTATTGGTAAAAACAATAAGCCTTAATAAAACCACCTGTCTGCGTGCGAACCTGTCTGCGTGCGTACACGCACAGGCAGGCACGCACAGGCAGAGGGGTAGGTCTACCCGAAACCAGAAGAATTTTTTTCACCAAAGAAAACTACCCCCAAAAGGTTGACACAGACAAATTTCCATAAAATATTGACAAAGTAATAGAAATAAAATATAATGTAAACGTTAACAATTGTAAACGATTACAATCAAGGTTATGTAAATTTAGGTAATTTTCATTAAGGGAATAAATATGAAAATAAACATAAAAGATGTGGCCAAAAAAGCAGGGGTTTCTACGGCAACCGTTTCCAGAGTTTTAAGAGATATCCCCGGGGTCAGGGATAAAACCAGAAAAAGAGTTCTTAAAGTCGTATCAGAATTAAATTATGAAATAAATGCAGTTGCCAGAAATCTGAGACAGAAAAAAACTAATTCTATCGGAATAATTGTGGGCAATGTTCTTTCTCAATTTTATTCAGTTATTGCTAAGTCCGTAGAAGATACTGCTAATAAATTTGGTTATAATACTATTTTATGTAATGGAGATGAAAATCCCGAAAAAGAACTAAACTATCTAAAAGTTTTAAAGTCTAATAGAGTAGATGGAATAATACTCACTCCTACCGGTAAGAATTCAGAATATGTTCAGCATCTGATAAATTCCAGAACTAAAATGGTGCTTTTAGACAGACTGATTGAGGGGGTAGATTGTGACGCGGTTTTGGTTGATAATACAAGTGGTGCCTATAAGGCAGTAAAACATCTGATAGATCAAGGTTATAGAAAAATTGGAATAGTGGATGGTTACTTAGACCGGACTACCGGAGCAGAAAGACTAAAAGGATATTTGCAAGCGATAGAAGAAGCTGGTATAGCCAAAGATGACAGCCTGATTAAAATTGGTAATTTTAAAAAGGAGAGTGGTAAGAAATTAACCGAAGAGCTATTAGGACAATCCAATAGACCGGAGGCAATTTTTACCACTAATATAGATATGTCTATGGGTGCACTAATTGCTATCAAAGAGATGGGGCTTACCATACCTGATGATATTGGCATTGTTTGTTTTGATGATTCGGATTGGGCTTCTATATTAGAGCCACCCATAACTGTAATAAGACAACCCGTATATCAACTTGGTTCCATGGCTGCCGAACTGCTAATAAAAAAGATAGAAGATGAAGAAAAAAAATTAGATCATAAACCAACTGTAGTAACTTTAAACACAGAACTTATAATCAGAAACTCCACCAAAAAAGTAAAAGATTACTTTAGATAAACCTATAATTAACCACTACACTTTTTGCTGGCGAATATTTTGCGAAACCGATTTAACTTTAAAAGTACGGATAAAAATAATTTTTAAAGGCATAAATTATAAAAACTATGTCCAGTAAGAAATATTTTAACGAATAAAGGGAGATGATAGATAAAATTTGTAGCTTAAATATGCTTTTTGTTTGTAGAGACTAATATGATGTTGAGAATTGAATGTCTAAAAGAAAAAAGAGGATTTTATTGTGAAAAGAGATAAATTTTTAAAAAATGCTTTGACAGTTTGCTTACTTGAACTATTGTGAAAATTATTTAAATGTAAGTTAATTATTAGTGTTATTATATTACTAATTCTCTAGTAAAGCATATAATTCAAGTTGTTAGTTGATTCGTAAAACATTTTCTTTGAAAGGAGAAATTATTTGTGAATTCTAGTATAGCTACTGACCAAAAAGCCAGACTCTTAAGCCAGGCTATGTTAATTTCAGGCTTAGGATTGGTCCCAATGTCTCAAGGAAATCTCAGCCTTCGTGACCCTGAGAGTGGCTTGGTTGTTATCACGCCACATGATTACCCGTATGAATTTATGACGATTGACGATCTAGTGGTGGTAGATTTAGACGGGAATGTTATCGAAGGAAGCCGTTTGCCTTCTTCAGAAACTCCCGTGCATTGTATGGTGTATCAAAAACGCCCCCAAATATTTGGGATCGTTCATTCTGAGCCCATTATGACCAACGTTTTCGGTGTTATTAGTAAGCCCATTTTACCAGTTTTTGTCAATATGGCGATTGATGTTCGTGGAGTTGTTCCAATTATGGAGTTTGCTGCGAGTGGTACTAAGGATTTCGGTTGCCGTATGCTCGATGTTATGGGCAAGAACTATGCCGTGATATGGGCGAATCACGGGTTGTTGACCATTGGCGAAACGATTGAAAAGGCCGTTCACTGTACTGTAATGGTTGAGGCTAACGCAAAAATCTATTATTACGCACTGCAACTCGGGGACCCTATCGTGATTTCCCAGGATGTGATCGATCACTTAGTGGGGTAATCCTGGATCGATAGCCCAGATAAAGTACTAAACATTTACTTGATAGAAAGGAAAAATTTGTAGCTGAAGATATAATGGCTTGTGCTTTTGGAACAATTAAAAATGGAGGTGATATGAGTGAATCTTAATAAAGATAATTGTCTTAATTTATACAAGAAAATGCTATTAATAAGAAAATTTGAAGAAAAAGTATCTCAGCTTTTTGCCGAAGGAGAAATTCCAGGGTTTGTACATTTATATATAGGAGAAGAAGCAATAGCTGTTGGAGTTTGTTCTAATTTAAACAAAGATGATTTTATTACCAGTACACATCGTGGTCACGGACATCTAATTGCTAAAGGAGGCAACCCGAGATTAATGATGGCTGAATTATTTGGCAAGAAGACAGGTTATTGTAAAGGAAAGGGCGGCTCAATGCATATCGCAGATTTAGATTTAGGTATTCTTGGAGCGAATGGTATTGTAGGTGGAGGCATTCCTATTGCAGTTGGCGCGGCATATTCAGCGTATTTAAGAGGTACTTCTCAAGTAACAGTTACTTTTTTTGGCGATGGAGCTTCCAATAAAGGAGTATTTCATGAAGCAATAAACATGAGCTCTGCTTGGAGTTTACCTGTGGTGTTTGTTTGTGAAAATAACCAATTTGGGGTTTCTACTCGTATTTCTAGAATAACTAATGAAAAAGATTTAAGTAAAAGGGCAGTGGGGTATAGCATACCGGGAATAAGAATTAATGGCAACGATGTTTTAGCGGTACAAGAAGTATCTAAAATAGCTATTGGCCGAGCGAGAAGAGGAGAAGGTCCTACTTTAATTGTGGCAGATACTTGGAGGCATCATGGTCATTTTGAAGGAGAGAATGTTACTTATTGTACCAAAGAAGAAAGAAATGCTTGGAAAGAAAAATGTCCTATATTGTATCTTTCTAATCTTATAAAGAAAAAATATAAATTAACTGATGATGATTTGAAGAAATATTCTGATGAAATAGATACTTCACTAAAAGATGCAGTTTCTTTTGCTCGAGAAAGTGATTTTCCTGCCCCAGAAGAAGCCCTGGATGACCTATTTTACTCGATAGGAGGAGAGAAAAAATGAAAACTAAAACTATGACTTATATGGAAGCTATTAGAGAAACAATTAGAGAAGAGATGAAAAAAGATAAATTTTTATTTATGATTGGAGAGGATGTTGGACCATATGGTGGAGAAATGGGATTATCTCAAGGACTTTGGACAGAATTTGGTGATAAACGCATGCGAGATGCACCTATCTCTGAAGCTACGATTATTGGTTGTGCATTAGGAGCTTCTTTAACTGGTTGCAGAGCTATAGCCGAAATACCTTTTTGTGATTTTATGGGTGAATGTATGGATCAAGTTTATAATCAAGTTGCAAAGATGCGTTATATGCTTGGGGGAAAAGCGAAAATTCCTTTGGTTATAAGAACACCCATAGGAGGATATCAAAATGCTGCTGCACAACATTCACAATGTCTTGAATCTTGGTTTACTCATATACCAGGATTAAAGATTGTAATGCCTTCAACCGCAACGGATGCTAAAGGGTTATTAAAGACTGCCCTCCATGATTCTAATCCGGTTCTATTTTTTGAACATAAAAAGCTCTACCATATTAAAGAAGAGGTACCGGATGATGATTATGCGATACCCTTCGGAAAAGCGGATATTAAAAGACAGGGAAAAGATTTAACTATTATTGCTACTTCCTATATGGTGAAGATGTCATTAGATGCTGCAGTCATACTTGCACAAGAAGGTATAGAAGCAGAAGTAGTTGATCCAAGAACCTTAGTTCCTTTAGATGAAGAAACTTTAATAAATTCAGTAAAAAAAACCGGTAAAGTATTGATTGTATATGAAGCTTGGAAACGATTGGGAGCAGGAAGCGAAATTGTCTCTATACTTGCAGAAAAAGCCTTTCCTTATTTAAAAGCTCCTATTCTTAGAGTGGCTGCCGAAAATGTGCCCATACCCTTTAGCCCTGTTCTAGAGAATTTTGTGTTACCTAATGAGAATAAAATATTAAAAGGCGCTAAAAAATTACTAGGAAAGGTGGTATCTTTATGAAAGAAATTAGAGTAGGGTTGATAGGATATAAATTCATGTGAAGGGCTCATCTCATGCCCATGCATATACAGATATATCGATATTTTTTAATCCTGGTATAAAAGTAATTAAGAAAGTAATTTGTTCTAATGAAGAAAGTGTCATTGATATTGCTAAACGATGGAATTGGCAAAAACATAGTTTAGATTGGCGGGAGGTAGTGCAGGATCCGGAAATTGATCTGGTTGATATTGCGGCTCCAAGCGTAATTCATGCCCAGATAGCCATTGCTGCTGCTAAAGCAGGAAAACATGTTTTTTGTGAAAAACCATTGGCTTTAAATTTAGTAGATGCAAAGGCAATGGTGAATGCAGTTGAAAAAGCAGATGTGGTAAATATGATTGGGTTTAATTACCGCTGGGTTCCTGCTATTGCTTTAGCAAAAAAATTAATTAATGATGGTGAAATCGGTGAAATCTATCATTTTAGAGGGATTTATCAACAAGGCTCGTTAATTGACCAGAATTTTCCTTTAGCCCGGAGGTTTTGAAAAAGCCAGGCAGGTTATGGTTCTCTGGGGGATTTAGGAGCTAATGTAGTTGATTTAGCTAGATATCTTGTGGGGGAAATTAACGAAGTTTTATGTACACAGAAGACTTTTATTAATAAATGCCCTATACCTTCTTTTAAAGAAGGATTGGTAACTATTCCTGGGAAAGAGCGAAGTAAATTAGATGTTGATGATGCCGCAGCTTTTTTGGCTCACTTTAAAAATATGGAGACAATATGTAAGTAAGGAAAATTTTAGTAATTTGGGGGTAGTAATACAAATACCCAAAGAAGGAGAAATGAAGCCCCTCTTAGAATCCTCATTCTTTAAGCATTATGGACCATTAGGTTTTATTAGGGGAAAAGAAGATGTTGAATTTGGTATTACAACTTTTAAGAAAAGGGAGTTAATTGCTGAAAAGTTAGAACAGCATGCTCAGACCCAAGAACTATTATATGCTATTGATGGTGATTTTATTATGCCGGTAGCTCCTATTAAATATGTAAATGAAGAGGCCTATCCAGACGAAGAAAAACTTAGGATTATCCGTGTTCCCTAGGGAGTAGGGGTTATTTTTAAACAAGGTTATTGGCATTGGGCTCCCTTCCAGGTAAAACAAATCTCTTCTGTTTTGGTAGGATTTAAAAAGGGAATAGCAGAAAAAAATATTATTATCCGTGAACTTAAAGAGAATATTTTGATGGTTGAAGAGGAAAAATATATTGAAAAAAATTATAATGCCTAAATTAGGTTTAATTATGGAAGAAGGAACAATTACCAAATGGCATAAAGCAGAAGGAGACTTTTTTAAAGAAGGAGAGGTGCTTTTTGAGGTAGAGACTGAAAAAATTGTTAATGATATAGAAGCAACATTTTCCGGGAAATTAATTAAGATATTAGTTAAAGAAGGTAATGCGGTTGCAGTATCGACACCGGTAGCAGAAGCTGAGGAATTATAAATTTACGGTTATAGCTAATTATTTTATTTAGTTAACTTTTTACAGTTTTGAACGTTTCCCTTGGGAAAATAGGAATAAGTATTAAAAGGAGAATAATATTGAAAGAAAACCCTGAAGGTTTAAAAATAAAAAAAGTACCTCTTACTAATATTAGAAAGATCATTAGAGATAAAATGAATGAATCTTCTAAGGTTCCCCAATTTTGCCTGGAAATGGAAATAAGAATGGATAAAATATTGTCTTCGAGAAATGAAACTAAACCCAAACCTTCTGTTACTTCTTATTTGATATGGGCTGTAGCTAAAGCTTTAGAAGAGAAACCACATTTAAACGGTTTCTTTTATGGAGAGGAAATTGGTTATGCTTCTGAAATTAATATTGGAGTTGCAGTAGCAATTCCGGGAGGATTATTGGTTCCAGTTATACGTGAGGTTAATAAGAAAAAAGTAAGGGGAATTCATAACGAATTATCAGAAATTTTAGAAAAGATAAAAAATAAAGAACTATCTCCTGATAGCTTAGAAGGTGGAACTTTTACTATAAGTAATTTAGGAATGTATAAAATTAAAGGATTTATTCCTTTGTTAAATACTCCTCAAATAGCTATATTGGGAGTAGGAGGTATTGCCCAAGGGATGGAGTATCTTAAGAGGGAAATAACACAATATCCTTATATCCAAGTTGCTTTAGTGGTAGATCATAGGGCTGTAGATGGAGCTATTGCTGCAGATTTTCTCTCAACCTTTAAAAGAATTTGCGAAGAAGAATTAACTAAGGAGGTTTTGTAATGATTACCAACAAAGAAGTACAGGAAGCACGACAACATGTATTAAGCTTTTTCGAAAAAGCTTGTATTGCTCTGACACCAAAAGCCTCAAAGTCAAGCAAAATTCCAGAGTAAAAGCCGGACTTTTTTCCATAGTTGTAAAACAAAAAGATTAAAGGAATTTGGGCTCCAATTAGTCGTTTATGTTAATACAGAACGTGTATGCGCAAAAGAGATGGTGTTTTCCCTTAAGATCTTTTATGTAACTGTAGTTATAGTATTTAATCGGTATAGCTTTAGTTCTTTTACAATATTTTTCTATATATCCTTAGAGATTTTTCGAGTAGAAGTATTCTGAGAACATTGAATAGAGAAGTTTTCGGGATCATCTTTTAATCGTTTTACTAAAGAAAAGAATTTTGTTTTCTTTATACCTAAAATCTTTTGGCGGTGTTTTCTTTTTTTTAGATAATGGGTAACTAGTTTTTTGACCTGATAATCGGTGAGTTTTTTATGTAGTTATATGTTAGTGTAAACTTTAGTGGGGTAGTTAGAAGAAAAAACATTATATATTGATAGTTGTATCATAATATAGGACTTCACTTTTTGATCCTATATTATTATAGTTTTAAGTTGTTTCTAAAAGTTCACTTTTAAAGTATAAATCGTTAAAAAAACATTCATTTTTAAATGACATTCCGTAAAAATTCCTGTCAATAGTCAGTAAAAGTGCCACCTCTAAAGGTGACAATATCACAAATTGATTACAAGACTCAAACAATTTATTGACAGTAAAATAAAATTAATATATAATGTAATCGTTAACAAATGTAAACGTTAACATTATTAACCCAAAGGGCAGAATACCACGGGTTTACCCGTGGGGTTTCCACATATTAGATAGGATTTGACATTCTTCAAGGGGATTGAATATGAAAATAAATATAAAGGATGTTATTATGAAAAGTTTTGATTTATCAAACCCAAAGAGAATTTGATAAATTTTTATCTATTATCATCTATTATCATATGAAAGAAAAGACGAAGAATCTATTTCTGTGTTTAATTTTATAATATCATTTAAATTTATTTACCCTACCTGCTACCCCTTAACATAGGGAGGAGATAAATAAAAAAAAGAAAGGAGGAAAGGAAATTTAAGTTTAAGAGAATATAGAAATTGGTCAATTAGTCGATTAACAAATTGACCGAAAAACTACTATTTAACCGGTAAATATGTTAACTGTTAAATTAAATTATGAGGAGGAAATTAAAAATGTTATATCTAAGAAAAACTACGGAAAACTTTACCTTAATAGAATTGATGGCCGTAGTAACTATTATCTTTATTTTGGCTCTAACTGCACAGACATTTGCTGCCTCGGCAGGTCAACAGGAGGAAGTTGTTATTGAATTTCTCTCCTGGAGCCCGATTGTTAATACGACGAACAAAATGATTGCAGCTACTGAAGCCAAGTATCCTGGCATAAAAATCAAAGCAGATATCACCAATTATCCCGAATTTCTTATTGACCTCAAAGTACGGGCAGCATCCGGTAATATGCCGGATATCATTGGTCTGGAGCCTGGTGCTCTGACCCAAGAATATCGCGACTTCTTGATGCCGCTCCAGGATTATTCAAAAAGTTTCTGGGGAGATAACTGGCAGGACAAGTTCTACATGATTGGGATTCAACAGGCTCGCTTGGGTAATCCCTCCGGTGATGAGAATATCTATGGCCTTCCGGTGTTAACGCAGACGATCAATCTCTGGTATACTATTCCGATTTATCAAGAGGCCGGATTTGAACCACCTAAGACTTATAATGAATGGGTGACACAAGCGAAATATTTCCGGAAAAAGGGGATTGCCCCCTTGATGCTAGGCGCGCTTGATGGTTGGTTGAACCGCGATATATATATGCAGCTCATTCACAATATTGCCCCAGGAAAAATCTACAAAGCCGAGGTTGGTGATGCAAAATTTACCGATCCCGAATTTGTGGAAGCGATGAAGTGGTGGAAGCGTTTATTTGATGATGGAATTATTCAGGTCGGTGCACTTGGTTTGACTGCTTACCCAGGTTCTATGGAGCTGATTGAAGGCGGACGGGCTGCGACCTTCCCTATGAGTTCCTGGTGGCAGCAACAGGCTACCCGTCAAAATCCTCCTGAACTTTCAGCTGCTATGAGTGGGTTTACCCCCTTCAAATTCCCGGATGTTACCGGCAATGGTGCGCCAGATGATCTTTTGGGTGGTATTGATGTCATGATTGGTATTAGCAAAGATACCAAACACCCCGAAGAAGCTTTTAAGGTTCTAGCTGATTGGATTAGTGGAGCTGGCGCGCAGGAACTGATCAATACAGTCAACGATCTACCTGCTTATAAGGGTCTGGAACCACAACAATACGCTTCTGAGCACCAAAAGGCGGTGTGGGATCTGTTTACTAAAAAATGGATGCCAAACGTAAAGTATGCTCGCCAACTTCGGGATCCAGCTGTGAAGTTTGCTCTCGAAAATGCACTCGCAGCAGTAGCGGCGGGAGAAATGACGCCTGAGGCTGCAATGCAATCTGTCCAGGCATCCTGGACGATGCCAAAGTAGGTAATTGCAACTAATTAAACTGTTCGGGGCATATAGCCTGATTCTTTAGGCTATATGCCCAGCCAAATTAACTTTATCTTTTCCCTGTCGAGTTGAATTGTTCTTCCAATTGAAGTGTTGAGGGGTAGCGAAATGCAAAATTCACTGAATATACGATTAAAATATTCATTTAACAATAATACAATTCGAGATTTTTTTATAAATAACCAGGGATTTTTATTTATCTTACCATCACTCATTTTATTTTTTGTATTTGTTCTTTACCCAATTTATTACATTTTACAATCTAGCCTCCTTGATTGGAGTGGTGTTGGTACGCAAACATTTGTTGGATTTAAAAACTACATCGAAATATTTACCCAGGATCGCGCATTCCGGTTGGCGATGCGGAATTGCCTTTATTGGACGTTTTTAACTATATTCCCACAAATGTTTATAGGATTTATTTTAGCGTATGCGTTAAATACAAATTTACCTGGAAGAAATGTTTTTCGAGCGGTTTTTTACATGCCAGCGATTATCTCGCCGGTAGTGATTGGTATTGTATGGACTAGAATATACAATCCGTTTAATGGACTTTTATCGGATTTGGGTTTTGCAACAGGGTTGGAATTTTTAACCAAACCATATCTTTCCGACCCTAAGATTGCCATCTTTTCCGTAATTGCTGTGAATGTTTGGCAGTGGACAGGCTGGTCAATGCTCATGTATCTAGCTGGGCTACAGGGGATTCCAGACGAACTCATGGGTGCAGCCAGTTTGGATGGTGCAAATCTATTCCAACGTATTAGATATATTGTTTGGCCAATGTTAAATCATGTGCATAAAACGTTGATCTTACTTGGTGTGATTGGAACGTTGCAAACCTTTACGTTGATTTTTTCAATGACAAAAGGTGGGCCCAACCATGCTACGGAAATGTTGCCGTTCTACATATTTAAACAAGGATTTGAGCTACAAAGTATGGGGTATGCATCGGCGCTTTCTGTGATTTTACTCGTCCTTGCCTTAACTCTAAGTTTATTTCAAGTGTTGGTTTTGGGTTCGCGTTTCTCATTATACGATTAGATTATTAGTATTTTATGGAGTAAAGTAATATGAAATCGAAGATTAATTTGTGGAAAACAGGAGGCTTCGCGGTTGTAATGATTTGGGCACTGGTTTGGCTTGTGCCCGTCATAATTATGCTGACCGTATCTTTTATGCCGCCCGACCAGCGAGCTGCAAAATTTGGGGGATTACTGATCAAGAATATTAGCCTAGAGAATTATTTAACTGTGTTTAAGGACGCGCCCATACTAAGGTATTTTCTTAATAGTATTATTATTACGTTCCCAACGGTATTTTTTGTAGTGCTATTTTCGTCCTTGGCAGCTTTCGCATTTTCACGACTGAATTTCTTTTTTAAGGAAGTGTGGTTCTACCTCATTTTACTTACCTTAATGTTGCCCATCCCTACATTAATCATTCCAATATTTCAAATCAACAAAAGCCTTGGTCTCTACAACAGCTATCTGGGATTGATTTTGCCTTATACAGCCTTGGGGATTCCTTTCTCTATTATTATTTTGCGCAGTTTTTTCGAAGGTTTTCCAAGAGATATTGAAGACGCGGCCCGAATTGATGGTTGTAACGCGTTTGGGATTTACTGGCGGATTATAATGCCGGTAAGTTGGCCAGTTCTGTCGGTGGTTATCATCTGGCAGTTTATGACTTCATGGAACGAATTCTTGTTAGCTCTAGTAATCATTAAAGATGTACAACTGAAGCCACTAACCTTGGTTCCATTAATTTACAGCGGTCAGTTTATGGCACGTCCTGGGGCGATGTTCGCAGTCTTGACCTTGATTACAATCCCAATCGTGATTGTATACGTCTTAATGCAACGTTATTTTGTGAGCGGTATGACCTCCGGTGCATTAAAAGGGTAGAAAGTTTTTGGAGGGTTTGAGATGAGCATAATGGGAATTGATGTTGGCACAACGGGAGTAAAAGCGGTGGCTTTTGATGAGAAGGGAAAGATTCTCTCACAAGCATACCGTGAGTACCCTCTACTAAACCCAATTCAAGGATATTATGAACTTAATCCGGAATTGGTGTGGCGATTTTTGTCCAATTGTCTTCAGGAGGTCAATGCCAATCCTGCAGTTTTATCAGATCCAGTTACTGTTTTAGCAATTTCATCACAAGGCGAAGCGGTAATTCCTATATCGAAAGACCGAAAAGTATTAGCGAACAGCCCGGTGAGTTCCGACCAGCGCAGCCTTAAGCAATCCCAAGAATTAGTATCTGCCTTGGGCATCGATCAGGTCTATGAAATTACTGGTCAAACGATCAATGCAAATTATCCACTTTTGAAGATTCTTTGGTGGCAGCGAGAGACTCCTGAAATATTCTCGCACACTTGGAAATTCTTGTGCTATGGTGATTATGTTGTCATGAAACTAGGCTTGGATCCGGTGATTGATTACACTATGGCCGCACGAACACTTGCGTTCGATATCCATCAATTAGGTTGGTCAGAAGCCATTCTTAATAAGGTTGGATTGAGTAAGATGTACTTTGCGGATATCTCTCCAAGTGGTACGGTGGTCGGAACAATTTCACAAAACATATCCAAGGAGCTTGGATTTCTAACTAGGGTATATGTAGTAACCGGGGGTCACGACCAAGCGTGTGGGGCGCTGGGGGCGGGAGTTATACAACAGTTTGGAGAAGCAATGTACTCTATCGGTACCACGGAATGCGTGGCGCCTGTAGTGGCTAAACCACATGAGGGATTGAAAACCATTAAGGTCTCTTGTTATCCCCATGTAGTACTTGGTCAATTTATTATCATTACAGGAAGCCAAACCGGAGGTCGACTGCTACGATGGTACAAGGATGAGTTCGGTTACAAAGAAACCGTTAAAGCGCAACAAATTAAACAGAGTGTTTATGATATCATCGTCAACCAGATCCCTAGCGATCCTAGCAATCTAATGGTATTGCCGCATTTTGCAGGAAGCGGTACAGCTTACAACGACCCATGCTCCAAGGGTGCCATATTAGGGTTGACATTCAATACCCGTCGCGCTGACATCATAAAAGCGATACTTGAAGGAATTACTTACGAGCAAGCAGTTAATATTGAACAGTTGCGGGAGGCAGGTGTGGATGTCCACCGGCTGCGCGCTGTAGGTGGTGGTTCAAGATGCCGCGCATGGATGCAAATTAAGGCAGATATCCTTAATACACCAATTGTTTCCATGACCGTGAGCGAGGCTTCCAGTTTGGGTGCTGCAATGTTAGCAGGTTGGGCGTTAGGTACATACTCTTCTCTGAATGAAGCGGTAGTTCGATTGGTATCTGAAAAAGAGGTGTTTACCCCTGACCCGTCAAAAAGTAAAATTTATCAAGAAAAACTGAAAATTTATCAACAAACATACTTAAGCTTAAGAGAAGTAAACCAAGTAATTTAAGCTATTATTGATTGAAGATTTTAAGGATTAAGACTTGGAAAGGGGGAATTTTGCCCAAGTATAAGAGCTTACTACTCTCAGAATGCAGCGAATTATCTTCGAGGTCGTACTAAAATCAAATACGACCACAACAAAGACCTTTTAACGCAGTTAGGGGTGGGTCAGAAATACTACCCAAGGCGATCTGGTGTTACTCGAGAAGGAGGGCAAAGTGGAAGCTGTTCATGGAATGTGGTAACCCAATAGACCATTTCGTTCGAGCTTTCCTTTGGGTAACGAGAAATCTTGCGTATAGACGACAAGCGGATGATTGGCTATACAACAACTCAACTTGCTTTCGACAATAATGTCATTACTTTAGATGGGGAGTACAACCACTTTATAGATCACACGCAGTTTACGGGAGCATCAGGGTTTAATAGTAGTATCTGGTGGTATAAAATGGCGATTGAACTGGCGTATCAGTAGGGGATCTCGGTAATTCTGACTGGCGGAGATCTTCATCAGTTAACCAGCTTTTTTGGCCTTTTTACGTGAACGACGGTAGATCGCGTGCATTTAAAGAACCAGTGACAGATGTTAAAGACGGTTTACAAAGAGCGGAAAAGGTGATGTTTAAAGTAGTAGAGGATAAATTAAAAAAACTTATCATTAAAGCTTTAAAATAAGTTTTTAGAAAGTAATATTTATTAGTTTAATGGGATTAGATATAAGAATAACAGGATGTAAAGTTCTGGTTATCTAGGAGGATATGAAATTTCTCACAGAATCTTATATTTAATATTTTATTTATCGTCGCAGCCTAGTTGAACAGAGTTTAATATAAGAGGTATCGAAGAAAAAAAAAATCAAATAGTTACAATCTAAACAAATATTAATTGTTAAAGGAGGTGAAATTATGCCGTTTAAGGATTTATCACAAAATGTTCTTAAAGAATTGTCTTCTGTTTTTGATAGAATTAGCGATGACTCAGTGCGACCTTTTCTTGAAAATATAAAACAATCAAAACGTATTTTTTTAATTGGCGGTGGAAGAGAAGGGCTTGCCACCCGATCATTTGCAATGCGCCTTATGCATCTAGGCAAGGAAACACATTGGGTATGGGATGATACCACACCATCTTTAGGTGAAGGAGATTTACTTATATGCTCATGCGGTTCAGCCGATGTAGGTCATGTTAACCATGTTGCAAAAAGGGCACATGAGAATAATGCCAAGATTGCACTGGTAACAGCAGCACATACAGGTTATATAGGTAAATTTTCCGACGTGATACTCTTTATACCGGCGACTGCATTCCATGCTGAGGGTAATGTCGTTCCTTCGACCCAGCTTATGGGCAATCTTTTTGAGCAGATGCTTTTTCTACTTTTTGATGTTTTGGTTATGATGCTACGTGAAGAAATGAATATATCAGTTGAAGAGATGGTGTCACGTCATCGCAATATAGAATAATCAATAGGTTAAATTAGCAAGGCACAATTGCGATTATCAATCAAAACACTAGTAAGAAAATAATTAAGATTGTAAATTCCTAACGGTAAGAGACTTTTGAACAGAATAAATAATAATGAGAATCTGCGTGAGTCTTTAGAAAACAGGCTTAACCCATTGATGTATAAGGTTCACAAAGAATCAACTTTTCACCCAAAAGGTGAAGCAAATATATACAAAAAATGCCCTCGAAGTGGTTTAATTAGTGGTGTTGAGCCTACTAAAAACCAAAGAAAAGAAGCACTCAATGACATGATTGACAAAGTTGAATTCACAGCAAAAAACCTTACCTCAAATGCAGGAGTTTTGCTACTCTCTAATTATACAGAGGAACAAAGGATGTTTCAAGAACTTGACGAAATGTTGGTCTTTGATAATAAAAGAACAGAAGCAATAAAGATGAACCACTTGAAAACTTTGATTTGCGGCGTTTTGTAGGTGCAGATAAGCTAAAAGAGTTTCTTTTGTTAAAAAGCAGACCCGTTAATTAAAGAGTGTGGTATCAATGTCAGAGAGCCAGAGAATATCTCAAGATTTCTCTACAATTTCAGTTTTAAAACAACGCAGATGGCAAGAGACATAAACTTTAGAACCTTTAAAAAGTTGTTCAAGAAGAAAAAGCTTAGAAAAATAGTGATTGACCTAAACAGTAGAGCGGTCAATGTTAAGGAATATCCCGTTTGTTTTGGACGCAGGGCCTGCCCAGGAATTTCCTTTAAAAAAATTAAAAGGTCTTGAGATAATATCACCAAATGAAACAGAAGCTTTATTTTTTACTGGAATTAATATTTATAGTTTAAAAGATGCGGAAAAGGCTGCTAAAATAATTGCTGATAAAACAGAAGCAAAATATGTCATTATTAAAATGAGTGCAAAAGGAGCATTGTTATATACAAATGGAAAAGCAAAATATTTTCCTGGTTATAGAGTGAAAGTAATAGATACAACTGCTGCAGGCGATGCTTTTACTGCTGCTTTGACTTTTGCCTACCTCCAAACAGATATAGAAAAAGCAATTAATTTTGCTAATATTGTTGGAGCATTGACTGTAACGAAATTGGGTGCTCAGAATTCGATTCCTTATTTAAATGAAGTGGAAAATTTTATAAAAGAAAGAGGGTTGAAATGGTGAAATTTGCTGCTTCACTTATGTGCGCGAATTATTTAAATATAGCTGAAGATATTAGAAAACTTGATAAAGCAAAAATTGATTATTTTCACATTGACATTATGGATGGACATTATGTGCCTAATTTAGCAATGAATCTTAATATGATAGAAAAGTTGAAGGAAATAACGAATACACCAATGGATGTCCATTTAATGGTAGATAATCCTGGAGAATATATAAAGAAATTAGCAAATCTTAAAGTAGAATATGTATCATTTCATTTTTCGGTTTCTGATTACCCCTTTCGTTTAATTGATAGTTTTAAAGAGGAAGGAATAAAAATTGGTATAGCAATTAATCCAATTGAAGATTTAAATTCAATTAAATATCTTTTACCTGAATTAGATTATGTTAATATTATGTCTGTAGAACCTGGTTTTTATGGTCAGAAGTTTATTGAAAGTGTTTTTGATAAAATTGCTATATTTAAGAAATTAATTGATAAACAAAATTTATGCATACCTATAGAAGTCGATGGTAATATTAATAAAGAAAATGCAAAATTATGTATACAAAAAGGCGCAGAAATATTAGTACTTGGGTCCTCGAGTATTTTTAGAAGAGGGCAAGATCTTTATAGAACTTGTTGTGCTTTTAAAGATTGTATAAATAACCAAAGAATAGTGAACAAAAAAGCAAGTAAATAATTCATTTCATCAGTAGAATAATTTATTATAAAGTAGTTATCTGGAGATAGCAAAAATTGTAAGTGATGATTTTTTAGTCTATTTATTAATAATTATTAGAGAGGTGAAGTAATGCCAAACATCCAAAAAAGACTACCCGGAAGTCTTCCCAAAGTCGGTATCCGTCCTATTATCGATGGACGCAGAAGGGGAATTAGAGAATCGTTAGAAAATCAAACGATGGATATGGCTCGAACCGCCGCTTCTTTAATTACTGAAAACTTAAGACATTCTAATGGTTTACCGGTAGAATGTGTCATACCTGATACTACCATCGGAGGTGTAGCAGAAGCCGCCAGATGTGCCGATAAATTTGCCCGGGAAGGAGTAGGAGTATCTCTAAGTGTAACTCCCTGTTGGTGCTATGGCATGGAAACGATAGATATGGACCCTCTTATCCCCAAAGCCATCTGGGGATTTAATGGAACCGAAAGACCGGGAGCAGTATATCTCTCTGCTGCTTTAGCCGGTCATGACCAGATAGGACTACCGGCTTTTGGTATCTATGGTAAAGATGTCCAGGTTCAAAATGATAATAGTATCCCAGAAGATGTAGAACAAAAACTGCTACAATTCACTAAAGCCGGACTGGCCGCAGCCACCATGAGAGGAAAATCCTATCTTTCTATCGGAAACGTAGCTATGGGTATAGCCGGTTCCCAGGTTACCCCTTCCTTCTTTCATAATTATCTGGGGATGAGAATCGAGTCTGTAGATATGACTGAGATAATAAGAAGAATAGAAGAAGAGATCTATGATAAAGAAGAATATGAAAGAGCCCTATCCTGGGTCAAAGATAATTGTAAAGAGGGAGAAGACCGCAATAAAGAAGACCTAAAACACTCCCGCCCCCAAAAGGATAGAGAATGGGAGATGGTAGTTAAGATGACCCTGATCGCCCGGGATCTAATGGTGGGTAATAAGAAATTAGCTAATCTGGGTTATGCCGAAGAGGCGGAAGGACATAATGCTATCGCCGCCGGTTTCCAGGGTCAAAGACAATGGACTGATTATCTTCCCAACGGTGATTTTATGGAGACGATTTTAAATACCTCCTTTGATTGGAATGGCATTAGAGAAGCGTTTATCTTTGCTACAGAAAATGACAGCTTAAATGGTATTTCCATGCTATTTAACCATCTTCTAACCGATAGAGCCCAGATGTTCTCTGATATTAGAACTTACTGGAGCCCTGAAGCAGTAAAAAGAGTAACAGGCGCAGAGTTAACCGGTCTTGCCCAAAACGGATTTATTCATCTCATTAATTCCGGTTCTACTACCCTGGATGCTACCGGCCAACAGAAGGAAGATGGAAAATCGACCATGAAACCCTTCTGGGAGATTACCGAAGAAGAAGTAAAAAAATCTCTGGAAAATACGAAATGGTCTCCTGCAAACTTGGAGTATTTCCGAGGAGGTGGATATTCATCTACTTTCTACACTAAAGGAGTTATGCCGGTAACCATGGTAAGGATAAATATCATTAAGGGAATAGGACCGGTCCTTCAGATTGCCGAAGGTCATACCATAGACCTCCCTGCAAAAATTCACCAAATTTTGGATGAACGGACTGACCCCACCTGGCCTACCACCTGGTTTGCTCCCATCTTAACCGGCAGAGGAGCCTTTAGAGATGTCTATTCGGTGATGAACAACTGGGGAGCTAACCATGGAGCGATCAGTTATGGTCATATCGGAAAAGATCTGATTACTTTATCTTCCATGCTCAGGATACCGGTAGCTATGCATAATGTCCCAGAAGAGCAGATATTCAGACCGAAAGCCTGGGCTTCTTTTGGTACCTCTGATTTAGAAGGAGCAGACTTTAGAGCCTGTAATAACTTTGGGCCATTATATGGTAGAAAGTAGGAGGAGTCTAATGTTTTAGATGAAGGAATAGTCGGTTGATAAAAAAGTAAGGAGGATATATTGTAAAAAAATATAAGAAAATATATAAAAAATAAATTTGATTGTTTAATCAATTAATCTATTTTCAGAGGAGTAATAATCTCGATATTCTTATCTTTCAATATATCGAGATATTCATTTGGCAATGGTTTGTCCGTTATAATCGCATCTACATTTTCAATACCAGTTGTCCTGAAGACTGATGCCTTATCAAATTTACTGGAGTCTACCAGGAGATAATGAAGCCTGGAATTTTCGAACATCTTTACCTTAATATTCCCTTCCATGACATTAGATTCATAGATACCTCTTGCATCTAACATCGTGCAGGAGAAAAAGAATTTAGTAACCTTAATAGTTGATAACATTTTTTCTGCGAGTGGACCAATCGTTGAGAAGTAGCCGTGTCTTATGTTACCTCCAACAAGAACCAAATCTATTTTATAAATACTCAATAACTCAACTGCCATATATATATTATTAGTTATGATATGCAGGTTCTGTGAGGAGAGTGCCAAGGTACGGGCAAACTCATAGCAGGTTGTACTGGTATCTAAAAAAAGCGTATCTCCTGACTGCACCAATCTTTGGGCTAATTCTGCTATGATTCTTTTTTGTTCAAGATTAGTATGATGTCTTTCATGAAAACGTTTATCGTAATTCCGAGCTATTTTAATGGTGTTGTACTCTTTTATTATAGATCTCTCTTCTGCTAATTTCTTGAGATCTCTCCGGATGGTAACCAGAGAAACATCCATTTTCTCAGCAAGCTCTAGCGGAGAGATAAAATTACTATTTTGGATTAAATCCATAATTTTTTCAAGTCTTTCAGATTTTGACATATTAGTCCTTTCTTTGGTATTTATAAAATAATTTTTAAATTATAACTTTGTTATATTATCAAAAAAGTAATATTTTGTCAATTTCTTACGAATTTATTATCAGTTAATAGGATGAATTATCTCTAATGCAAAATCTATTACTTAGTCGATTTATATAGGACCTATCTTTCCTAAAGTTTTCATGGTATCCTTTAAAGATTTATATGCTTTCTTGTATTCTATAAAATACTGATCATATATCTTTTTAACTTTTTTATCAGGATAAATCGTTCTGTCGAATCGCACCCAATCCTTTATCCTTTTGTAAGAATCTAAAACCCCTGTCCCAACTCCAGCCAATAAGGCGTCTCCATAAGGAGCCTCCACGTTTTGGGCGAGGGTTTTTATGGGATATCCGGTTACATCCGAAAACATCTTCATCCACAAGGGAGATCTGGTTGCCCCCCCTACCATAATACAATCTTCTGCCAACTCTAACCCACTTTCTAACCCCGCTTCTATATTGTGGCGCAAGGAATATGCCACTCCTTCTAAAATTGCCCGATAAAGATGTTTCTTGGTATGGTATAAGGTTAGACCTATGATA
>Ga0210003_1001478_pt1 | contig 20732 bp, 18 predicted proteins | sample LantaG_FD_182804 | JGI IMG/M metagenome (GOLD analysis project Ga0210003, IMG submission 182804) | Deep subsurface microbial communities from Baltic Sea to uncover new lineages of life (NeLLi) - Landsort_02402 metaG (SPAdes) (version 2) | ecosystem: Environmental > Aquatic > Marine > Oceanic >... | reverse complement strand
GGGGGGGGGGATTGGAGGTGAGTTGTTGCTCGGAAACTTTTCTCTCTCTCGCGCGCGCGCGCATGCGCTCGAAAAAAAACGAAAAAGAAAAAAAACTCTCCACCTCTTCTCTCTCTCACCTCGCACGTCCGCGGCCGACGACCTCAGCTCCGCGTAAAAGTCCCCGATCGCCTCCATCGCGTCCGTCGTCAGCGGCATCGACGCGCAGCGCCTCTTGACCACCGCGATGTACTTTTTGAGGAAAGAGGTCGACAGCGGCAGAGGGGTTCCGGCGACGCGCGGGCCGTAGAGCCTCTCGTCGTACTGCACTCGCATCCCGCGGTCCGGCCTCGAGGCGGCGGCGTCGGCGGCGGACTCGTCGGCGAGGCGCATGTTGCCGGGTCCCCCGGGCTCGCCGTCGCCGCCGCGGCCGGCGCCACCTTTTTGGGTTTTTTTGGGTTTGGGGGAAAGGAAAGAGAAAGGGGAAAAAAAGAGAGTGAGCTTTTTTTTCCTTTCTTCGCTTTCTATTCTTCTTCTCCGACCTCGAAAACAACAAAAAAAATCCAAACTCCCATAACTCCTCACCTCCGTTCCCGTTGCCCCCGAGCCCGTCGTCCCCGGGGGGACGGTACCTGTGCTGCCCCAGCACGTGCTCGGCGATCGCCGCGTCCCTCGCCGCGGTGGCGTTGTCCAGCAGGATGAACAGCAGGTCGAAGCGCGACAGCAGCGAGTCCGGGAGGTTGACGTTGCGGGCCACGGACAGGCCGTGGTCGTACGAGCCGTAGACAGGGTTGGCCGCCGCGAGCACCGAGCAGCGGGCGTTGAGGGAGGTCTGGATGCCGGCCTTGGCGATGGTGACGGTCTGCTGCTCCATGACCTGGGAAGTTTTTTTTTGGGGGTGGGGGGGGGGGAGGTCGAGAGAAAGAGAAAGAAGTGAGTTTTTTTTTCTTAGTCGGACCTCTCGACGCTTGTGCACAAAGAAGGAAAAAAACCGAAAACGAAAAAAAACTTCTAACACCAACAAACTCACTTCGTGGATCGCCACGCGGTCCCCGTCGGCCATCTTGTCGAACTCGTCGATGCACACCACCCCGCGGTCCGCCAGCACCATCGCCCCGGCCTCGAGCCGCTTCTCGCCCGTGTCCTTGTCGGCCGTCACCGCCGCCGTCAGCCCCACGCCGGAGGAGCCGCGGCCCGTGGTCGAGACGGCGAGCGGCGCGACATTCATCACGGCGCGCAGCAGCTGGGACTTGGCTACCCCGGGGTCGCCGACCATCAGGACGTTGACGTCGCTATGTTGTTGTTGTTGTTGTTGTTGTTGTTGTTGATGTTGGGAGGGTGGTGGTGGTGGTTAAAGAAAGAGAAGAGAAGAGAAGAGAGAGAGTGAGTTGAAGGAAAAAAGAAAAAAAAGAAAATCTCCAAAAAAACAAAAAAACTTGTCTCTCTCTCTCTTCTCACCCTCGAAGGCGCGTGCCCGACTCCGCCAGCTCGCGCTCCCTCCCGCCCAGCAGCTGCAGCACCAGCCCCAGCTTCACCAGGTCGTGCCCGTAGATCGAGGGGGCTAAGGAGGCGGCAAGCTGCCTCAGCACGTCAGGGGAGGAAGCGAGCGACTCGATGTTCTCGATGTCGTCGGCCGTGACCGCGCCGTCGCCCGATCCGCCAGATCCTCCTCCGGGCCCGCCGCTCAGCTTCTGGACAGAAGCACCGAGTAAAACGGCGTAAAACACTCCGGACATCACGCCCGACGCGCGAGGAGGGGCGGCGCGGTAGACGCCGGCCACGGCGACCCTGTCCCCCGGCTTGCACGCGTCGCACAAATCGTGCTCGAGGACGACGTCGACCGAGCGCGGCAGCTGGCCCGCCGGAGCGGCCTCGGGCAGCTCCTGCACCGTCACCGTCTGGCAATCCGTGTAGGTGCAGAGGCCGAACTCGGTCGAGAGGAGGTTGCCGGCGTCGTCGGTGACAGGGTAGGCAGCGCCCGTGGCGCCGAGGGCGCCGGAGGCGGCGCCGCCTGGGTGGCGGTGGTGGTGGTGGATTTTTTTTTTTTTTAGAAGGTGAGTTTTCTTTTCTCTTTTTCTCTTCCCTCTCTTCTCTCCATCCAACAACAACAACAACACCCTCCCTCTTTTCTTACCTCCGAGCGACGCCGCGTCGCGGTACTCGCGCGAGATCGTCTCCCCCGTCGCCTCGCAGTAGTGCACGGACCGCGCGAGTTTGGGACGGACCAGCGACGCCTTGGTCACGATCCCCTCGACCGCGACGAGCTTCCCCAGGAGCGCCGACGTGAGGTCGCGCGGGCTGACGCGCGAGGAGCCGAAGTGTCCCGCGAAGCCGAGGCGGAGGCGGGCGCCCGGGTGGGCGGAGAGGGCCTTGGGGTGGTGGGAGCGCGCGATCTCGTCGAGGGCCTAAGTTGTGTGAGGAGGAGGAAGAAGAAGAGGAGGGAGGGGGTCGAAGAAGAAGTGAGTGAAGGAGAAGATGAAAAGGAAGAAAAAGAGGCGGCAAAGTCGACGACGCGCGACGATTAATCGACGTCAATCATCGCCATCGCCGGTCTCTCTCTCCCTGTCTCTCTCCACTCCAAACCGCCGTCATCAAACGCACCTCCTCAAAGGCCGGGATGCAGTCGGCCGGGTCGTCCATCAGCCTGGCGTGCAGCTCCGGCGCGACGCCGGCGAGGTCCTGCAGGTCGACGTCGAGCCGGGCGCCGCGGGCCGGGACGCCGCCGGGCACGCTGAGCAGGGCGCCGATCTTCGCCGCGTAGAGGCCCCCGGCCGCCGAGGAGGCGCCGGTGCCTCCACCCTCGGCATCGAGGAAGGCCGCGAAGTCGCGCTTGATGGCCAGGCGGGCCTCGGAGTCGCGGTCAACCATCTTCTAGAGAGAACGATTGAATGGGATTGAAGGAGAGACTGGCGTCAAACAAGCAATCACGATGACGACGGCAGGAGGGGGGGATCGGCAGAGTCTCTTTGAGCTCGGCCGAGGGGAGAGATTTGGGTTTTCTTTCTACTCGAGTGAGACGAAGTCGACTGTCAGCCCACTGTGAGGGTATTTGATGATCGGATAAAGGTAGAGAAGGCGGTGAGAGAGAGGGATGGATGAGAGAGCAATCGTCGTCGTCGAAAGAAGAAATCGCGACCGTTTGAAAAAAAAAAACGGCGAAGTGAGCAAGATGATCTCGCTCGCGCCAAGGAGCGCTTGGTTGCAGCCTCTTTTCTCTCTCTCTCTCTCTCTGATTTCGATACGGGCGATGCGAGGTTCTCAGGGCAAGAAATGGAAACAGAACAAAGAGATAGAGAGAACAAAGAGAGAGAGAGAGAGAGAGAGAGAGAGAGAACAGCGTACCTTGATTTCGACGAGCGAGAGCAAAGAGAGAGTTTGTGAGAGTGTCGTTTCGACGAGAGCAGCGTCGTTTTCGAAGGAGAAAAATTTTGCTCACAGCTCGCAAGGGAAAAAAAAACGGCATTTAGAGAGATGTCTTCGACCTCCCATTCGCCCTCGCGCCTTCTGCTCACCCCGCCTCGGTCGACCCCATCGCCGCGCAGGGCCCTCTTCGAGACATCGAGGCAGTATCGGCCCGCGTCCCCAAATGGCAGATGGGGGACGATCCTGCTGCTCGCGGGGGTCGCTTTGGTCAGCTTCCTCCTCGGCGTCGGCATTGGCTACGGCAGCGTCGGCGGCGTCGGCGTGCGGCAGAGGCATGTCGAGCCGCAAGCGTCGTCCGCGGAGCCCTCTCCGCCCCCGATTCCGATGCCCGGATGGGGCGACGAGACGGGCAGTGACCCTGACGAGGTTTTTTTCCACATCGGTGAGGAAGGAGAGAAGAGAAGAGAGGGATCGGGAAGAAGGACGGAGACAAGAACTTTTTTTTTACTAGAGCTTTTTCTCTCTCTCTCTCAACCTTTTCTTCTCTCAAACTCGTTTCGCCCCCCACCTCAACAACCAACACCAGAGCCCTTCGAGAGCGGGCTCAACAACGAGCGCATCAGCCTGCTGAAGGCCGCCGAGGTTGCCAGGCGCAGGAACTGGACCCTGGTCCTTCCGTCTTACAAAGACTTCCACGCGGTGCTCGCCGCCGCTCATCGAAACGACGCCTCTTCTTCGTCGCCTCCGGTCCCGGTAATCCTCCCGTTCTCGCACTTTTACGACGAGCAGGCCTTCGCCGACCACGCGCGCCGCGTGGGGTTCAGGGTGGTCCGCAGCCTGCCGCCCAACAGGTTCCACGCGTGCACGAAGATGCTGGCGCTGGCGGCGACGTGGCCGCGGGCGCTGACTTCGGGGCTGTTCTCTTCGTCGCCGGAAACGCCGCCGTCGTCGTCGTCGTCGTCTTCCGACAGTGACGGGGGGCAGCAAAGGCAAGGGAAGAACGGAGGCTTCGCGGGGGAATACGGCGTCGTCTGCCTGCCGCCGCACGCTGTCTGGCACGCGATCCAGGGCTACGACCTCCCGGACCTGGATTGGAGCGCCAACTCCGAGCACGCGGCCGGGCTGAGGCCGAGCGAGCTCTACCGGCGCGAGGTCGAGCGGATGGTGCGGGTCGCAACGGAGAAATTCGGAAAATCTTCTTCGAGATCTTCGAGATCTTCTTCTTCTTCCACTTCTTCTTCCGACTCTTCTCCGCCCCTCGACTTCGTCGCCGTCCACGTCCGCGTCGAGGACGACTGGGCCCGCGTCTGCTCCATGGGGGCAGACAGGTCCGGGGACCACTGGCTCAAAGGGGACAAGAGCGCTTGCCTGGTCGGCGAGGGGGAGATAGCCGAGAGGGTCGCCGCTTCGTTCTCTTCTTCTTCAAATTCTTCTTCGAATACTTCGTCGTCGTCGTCGTCGTCGTCGCCGAAATCGCTCGACGACGAAGACAGGCGCCCGCTCGCCTTCGTCATGTCCGCCGCCCCGACCTCCGAGATGCCGCGACTCTGTGACCCGCTCTCCGGGCTCCTGCGCTGCTTCACTCCCGACGAAGTCTGGCTGCCGACGACGACGGACTCTGGCCTCCTGCCTCTCGTCTCGAGGACCGGGCTCGTCCGCAGCTACGTCTCGTTCCTGTTTGCCGCCGAGGGCGGGGCCCGCGCTCTTTATGGAAACGTGCACTCGACCTTCTCGAGGGAGCTCGGGGACGAGATGAGGGCCCAGGGGAAGGCGGTGGTGTTTTACAACCCGGCTTGCCCCGAGGGGGGAGGGGGCTGGTGCCCTTGACTTTACCAACAGAAAAAAAATGTAAAAAAAGAAATCAAGAAACAGGCCTTCCGGCCACTCTCTTTTCGCTCACACTCACTTCGACTCCTCCTTCTCCTTCTCCTTTTACTCTCTCCCAAAACAAGAACACTAAGCAAAAACAAAACAGTGCGAGAATTCAAGAAAAGGAAAACTCAAAGAAAAAACTTTCTCTCTCTCTCTCTCTCCCCTCCTCCTTCACGCCAAAAAGGACTTCTGCGCGCCCCCTTTGTTTTTGCGCGAACCGTATGCCCGAAGGGTCGCCAGCTGCGCGGCGCTGAGGTTTATCGTCGCCTTGTTCCTGGCCAGCTCGGCGGGCGACTTCTTCGCGAGGAGCACAAGGCGGTCATATAAGGCGTACGATTTACGATCGCGAAGAGCTCCGGTCTCGTCGCAGGCCGCGACGCCCGCCCAGGTCGCCAAGGCATCGGGGTCTTTCGTGTCGTGGTAGATCTTCAGCGCGTCGAGCAGAGCTTTCGTGGAGGCTGCATCCCAACGACAACCGGCGACGGGGGCATCCTCGTCGTCGTCGTCGGTCGGAAAAGCGACAAAAGGAGCTGTCGCCACGAAAAGGCTTCGCTGCTTGCTACCGCCGCCGCCGCCGCTGCCGTCGAACCGCTCCAAGCGAATCTTCGACCCGATGACGCGAGCTCCTAGAGCTTTCACGACACTGAGATAGTTCTGGGAGAGACGAAATTGAACGCCTCCTTTGTTGTGACCTCCAACCAGCTTCACTCGAAAGACCTCCCCGCTGCTCGGCACGGCGATCTCGAGCCATGAAAACCAGAGAGTCGTCTTCCCTTCGCCGCGGTCTCCTTCTCCCCTTTTTTTCCAGAAGGAAAGGAGAGCATCAGTCATCTCCTTCCCCTTCAAGTTTTCCACCGCCTCTTTCGGCGGCAGGAGGTGGTCGAAGAGCGAGAAGGCCTCCTCGTGGGTGAACTGGAGCATTTCCAACCCCGTAGCGCGGCCGGTGATCTCCCTGACGCACGAGGCCGAAGCAACAGGCTCTCCACCGCGCTCCCTGATCATCTCCAGGACGCTGTCGGGGAGCAGAGACTCCGAGGGAGAGTTGTTGTTGTTGCCGTCGTCGTCTTTTCCGTCGCCGTCGCCAGTCGCCGTTGCCGCCGCCGTCTTTCCCTTCCTTGCCGCCGCTGCCTCCACCTCCTCACGCTGCGCAGCCTCCCTCGCCTTCTCCCTGGCCCTCGCCATCGCCCTCTGGACAGCCGCGGCGGCGGCCACTGCGATGGAGGCCATCCTCGCGGCAGCAGCCGAGGGGGCTGCCCTGGCGGTCGAGGTCGAGGGCTTTTGCTTTTTTTGCTTTTCTTCATCTTCGAGCGTCGTCGTCGTCGCCATCGCCTCGTTGGCTTGCTATTTTTTGTGCCTCTTTTCGCTTTGCTTACGCAGCCATCTTCGTCCACGTTCTGCTTCTTTCCGCGTGAGAGAGGGAAAGAAAAGACCCTCGACCTTCGCTGTGGGTGACGAAAAGGACGAAAGAGTCAGAGCGTGACGGAAGAAACGAGCCCGACAAGATCGATCGATCGATTGTCGTTTCGTTCGTCGACCGGAAGTTCGTCGAAAACTTTTTCGATTTTTTTTCTTTTTCAAAATTCGGTCTGGCTGTCGTTCTCCGATTTCGCGTTCTCCGATTCTGCCTCCGCGAATCCCGCACACGCCCCCACCTCCACGCGCCTGTCCCTCGTCCAGCTCCATCGAGGACGTGCACTGCCGACTGGAGACACGGACCCAGAGCGAGCGAGCGAGCAGGAGAGGCGCGAGAAAAGACAAAAGAAGAGAGAGAGAGAGGACGCCAAGAGAGCGAGCGAGAGAGCGATGGCGACGCTTCAAACTCAAATGACGCAGCTCATGCTCACCGCCACGCAGCAGCAGCAGCTCCCGTCGCTCTTCGACGACTCCGACGACGAGGAGGAGCTAATGATCACGGGCGTCAGGGAGCGCCGCAGATTCGGTGAGAATTGCGACGAGAAGAAGAGAAGAAGAGAAGAGAAGAAGGAAGAAACGTCGAATTGATGCAAAAAACCTTTTCGCTTGCTCTCTCACCTCGACCAAAACTCTTCGACCTCCCTCCCACAGACCCAACAACAGCAGCGGCGGCGACGACGACGACGGCCTCGATGCTCGCCAGCGTCCAGCGCGAGCAGGACGACCTCGCGGCAGCGCGGCGGGAGCGAGGAGAGCAGCAGCAGGAGCAGCAGCAGCGGGAGCAGCAGCAGCAGCCCTCGACCTCGACCTCTGCTCCTCCGCTCGCGCTGCTGCTCCAACCACAACAACAGCAGCAGCAAGTCCAGCTGCAGCTCAACCTCGACCCCAGCTTTTTGGCCAAGTGCAGGGCCGCGAGGGGGCCCCTGCTGAGGGCGATGATCCAGGAGCACACGCGGCGCGGGCTAACGTGAGGAGGAAAAAAAGTTGTTTTTTCTTCTTCTTTCTTTTTCTGTTTCTTCTTCTTTCTCACCTCTCACCTCTCTCTCTCTCTCTCTCTCTCTCTCTCTCTCTCTCTCTCTCTCTCTCTTCGTCTCTCTCTCTCTCTTCATCTCTCTCTCTCTCTCTCTCTCTCTCTCTCTCTCTCTCTCTCTCTCTCTCTCTCTCTCTCTCTCTCTCTCTCTCTCCCCTCTCTCTCTCTTTTCCGCGCTCTTCCCATTCCAGCGAGTCCTACTCCCTCGAGCACTACCGCCGCCTCGTCGCCCACGAGGCCTCCTCCCCCTCGCAGCTCGCCCTGGGCCACGGGGGCCGCGCCAAGGTCTACTGCAAGCAGGTCCACCGCCAGCCGTGCCCCGAATGCGTGACCTGCCACTTCTGCCGGCAGAAGACCGTCGACGCCAAGTCGTGGTGCCCCTGCGGCAGCTCGCGGAGGCAGCCGAGGCCGGCGGGGAAGGCGCGAGGGAGGTGGTGCGGGCAGTGCCTTGCCAACCGGATGGGCCAGTCCCTGCGGGAAGCTTTGGCGGCTGCGAGGGCCGACGGCCTCGGGTGGCGCTGCCCCTGCTGCCTGGGGTTGTGCAACTGCTCGGCGGTGTCCTGCCAGCGCAAGCTGTGCGGCCTCCGGGACACGGGCCAGCTGGAGCACGAGGCGAGGGCGTTCGGGTTCCGGTCGGTGGCGCACTATCTGGTGCTGACGCAGCTCGACGCGGCGCTGGCCCCGCCGGCGCCCGTGCCCGCCGTCGGAGGCGGTGGGGGGAATAAGATAGAGGCAGGGTTCGTCGTGAGCGAGGCCGGCGCCGCCGCGGCGAGGGCGGCGGTGCTCGCCGCTGCCGCTGCTGCTGGAGGAGGAAACGGCAACTTTTCTGCCGCTGCCCTGCAGTCGAGCAGGGAGCTCGCCAGGGCCGCGGCGAGGGCGAGGGCGCGGAGGGCGCTGGAGGCGCAGCAGGCCGCGGTGCTCGAGGCGATGGCGAGGGGCGGCGGAAAAGGCGGAGGCGGCGGAAGTCGCGGCGCGCTCACGCGACCCGCAACGACGATTTTCTCTTCTTCCGCTTCTTCTTCCATCTCCGCCTCTTCTTCCCTGCCGGACGGAGAGGACCTGGGTTGGGACGCCCTGGACGATCATTCCGACGAGGACGAGTCCGAGGACGAGGAGGACGACGATGACGATGCGAGGTGGGGAGGAGGAGAGGAGGAGGTCTTTGCTGCTGCTCCGGCTCCTCGCGCGCGAGCGCCGCGCCCTGCCGCCGTCGCTCGCCCTTCGTCTCTTGCTCATGCTCCTCCTTCCGCCGCGACCACAACCAACAACACCAACAACGACTTCACCTTTGCGGCGCGCGCTGCGGCGGCGATCCACGGCGTCTCCCTGCCCGCCACCGCGGCGCTGGCTTCGGTCCGCAGGCCTCGAGCCGCGGGGGAGAGGGAGCGAGGAGGAGGTGGCGGTGGAGCGGCGGCGACGACGACGACGACGGCGACCGCAGCTCCGACTTCCGCTGCCGCCGCCACAGCGAACGACGAAGCGACGACGACGATCACCTGCTCCATGATCCCCGAGGGGCTGGCGATCGATCTCGACGGCGGCCCCGGCAGCGGCGGCGACGCCGGAGGGCACGCCGGGCTCGACGGCGGCGGGAGAGCAGCGCCGGCGCTGCTGGTGACGACGACGGCGAGACAAAGCCACAACAGCAACAACAACCCGTCGCTGGCGTCCCTGGTCCCGCGTGCGCCCCGCTTCCGACAGCAGCAGCACGCCCCTGGTCAGAGGCAGCAGCAGAATCAGCAGCCGCGGGCTCGCGGCAACGGCAACGGCAACGGCTGGGGACGCGGCGACGAAATCGAGGAAGAAGAAGGAGGAGGAGAAGCGGCAGCAGCAGCAGCAGCTGCTTTCCGAGCTCCTGCCGCTGCTCTCCCTCGCCCGATGGAAGATGACGAAGGCGGAGAAGACGGCGGGATCGAAAACGCCCCTCCTCCTCCTCCTCCTCCTCCTCCCCTTCCTCCTCCTTCGGACGCTGCTGCTCCTGCCGCCGTCGCCGTCGCCGAAGGGGGAAAACCTGACCCTGAGCAGCAGCAGCAACCTCAACAACGGCAACTCTTCCCCGCCGAAGACCCTTCTTCCAACTCCGCCAGGGCCTACGCCGCGATGCGCAGGCTCGCCCTCAGGGTCTCGGAGCTGGCCCAGCGCTCGGCGGGCGCCGCCGCGGAGGCCGCGGGGAGGGACGACAGAGGCGCCGCCAACGCCGGCGCCGACCTCTTTGCCCGCGGCGAGCTCCGCCTCTGCGCCGCCGAAGCGCTCTCGGTCGAGCTGGCCAGGCTCCGGGCCAAGATCCGCGAGCCCGTGGCTGTGAAGAGCCTCGAAGACGACGACGAAGAGAGGGAGAGAGGAAGGGACGGAAAAGGCGCTCCTCCCCCTCGTCACGCGCTGCAGCTGCCGGGTGCGCTCCGCGATGCCGTCTCCGTGCTCTGCTCCGCCGCCGCCGGCGGGTTCCTCTCTGACGTCTCCTACGATGTGCCCGCGCTGCTTTCCGGGAGGGAGCCCTTCGTCTCGTTCTCGGCCTCGGACGTGCCGGCGAGGGCGGCGCTGCTCGGAGGGTGCTTCGAGAGCTTCGACGGCTTTGTCGCCCGCGGCGGGGGGTTGGGTTCTTCGAGTTCTTCGAGTTCGAGTTCCTCTGCTGATGCCGCCGCCGCCGCCGCCATCGCTGCCGCGGACACCGCCGCGGCCGCCGTCGGCTCCCTCGCGACCGCGCTCACCGAGGAGTACGACGCCGTCAGCGCCGCGATGGCCAGGCTCGCGAGGGAGGGGCTCGGGGCGTGCTGCTCGATGAGCCCGCCAGCGAATTCGGCGACGAGGGCCGGCATCTTTGGCGCGCTGCCGGCGGCGGCGGCGGAAGAACAGCCGACGACGACGTCGCTCGCCACAGCAGCAGCGCCCGCCGTCGCCCTCCACGACGCCGCCGCGGCCCGCGCCGCAGCCTCGCGCGTCTCGGCCCTGCTCCTCTCCGTCGCGAACAAGAAGAAGAAAGAACAAGAGAAGCAACAACAGCAGCAGCAGCAGCCGCAGCAGCAGAGCTCGCTTCACCCTTTCCTCTTCTCGCAGGAAGACTCGGAGGCGGCACTGTGGGCGCTCAAGTCGCTCGAGATCGGCGACGCCTCGCTGCTGGTCCACGCCCTCGACTTCGTCGCCAACCGCGGCGGCGCCGGAGCTCTCTCCGCGCCCTGGCTGGCGAGGCCGCTGGACCCGGCGACGAGGGCGCCCCGGGCGGTGAGGGAGCGGGCGGCGCTGGCGCTGCATTCGGCGCTGAGGGCGGCGAGGGCGGAGGCGGCCGTCGCGCTTTCTGCCGCAGCCGCCGCTTCGGTTTCGGCGACGGCGACGGCGGCAACTTTACCTCTCCCGGCGCACTGCTCGCGGGTCGCTAGGCTCCTGTCCGAGGTCGCCATCCCGGTGCTGGAGCGCGGGCTGGCGGCCGACTACCCGCAGCGGAGGCAGGCGCTGCGCGGGGCGCCGCCCGGAGGAGGAGGTGGAAATGGAGCTTCTTCTTTTTCAACTTCCGGCAACAACAACGCCTTCGCTCTCCTCGACCCTACCGCGCCGCTGCCTGCCGGCCACGACGGCCTCGCCTCGCGCCGCGCCACGCTCCTCGCCGAGGCGCACGCGTTCCTGGTGCTGGCCAGGAGGTGCCCGGCGGCGGGCCTGCTCGAGCGCGCCGCGGCGCCCTTCGGGCCGGAGAGGCTCTGGCTCGACGGCTTCGGCGGCGGCGGCGGCGGGAGCTTTGGCGGAGGGAGCTTCGGCTTCGGGGGCGCGCCGCCGGCCTACCGCGCGCTCGCGGTCCACTACGCCGCCGTGGCGCTGACAGTCGCGCCCTCCGCGGCGGTGCCCACGAGGGAGCTGCAGGCGCGGTGGCTGCAGTTCTGGTTCGCGGCGCTCGCGGAGCCCAGCGGCAGCGGCGGAGGTGGAAGCGGCGGAGGTGGAGGAGGAGGAGAAGGAGGAAACCGCCGAAGCGGCAACAACAACTCTTCGGGCTCCGCGCGCGCCCTCGCCCGCCTCACCTCCGCCCTCGCCTCCTGCCCGAGCACCGCCTGGGCCTTCGCCCGCGCCGAGGTCTCCCCTCAGGCTCTGCTGAGCCCCGGCGCCGAGGGCGGCAAGGCGCGGGGGGACCTGGCCGCGGCGGTCGCCGCGGCGGTCGCCGCCCGCGAGGGCGGCGCCGCGGCCGTCGCGAGCGTGGCCGGCAGGGTGCTGCTCCCCTCCCTGGAGTCTCGCCGCAGGGAGGCCTGCTGCCTCCCTGGGGCCTCCCGCTCGAGGGCGAGGAGGTGGAGGCGAGGGGCCGTGCCTGTGCTCGCCGCGGTGGCTGCCGGGGCGGCGGAGGCGGACGAGTTTCGGAGGATTGGAGGAGGAGGAGGAGGAGGAGGAAGTTCGTCTTTCGTTGCCGCTCCTTCTTCTTCGTCTTCTTCTTCCTCCGCCTTCGCCACCATCACCGCCGCGGCCAACGTGGCTGCTTGCTCTTCGTCTTCCGCGGCGCTGTGCCCGCTGGCGGAGGCGGCGCGCTCGCTGGCGGCCTGGGCCGGCGACGCGGCCCTCGACGCGGCCGAGGCCGCCGCCGAGCGCGCGGAGCGGGCAGCGGCGCTCGCGAAGGCCGCCACCGCCGAAGCCGAAGCCGAAGCCGCCGCATCCGCAGCAGCGGAGAAACAAGGCAACGGCGACGACGCCGCTGCTGATGCCGCCCCCTTTCCTTCTCCCTCTGCTGCTGCTGCTCCGCTCGCGGTCAACGTCGCGGCCCTCGAGGCCACGGCGGCGGCGGACCTCTCCTCGGGGGCCTTCGCCCAGGCCCTCACCGCGTGCGCCCGGCTCGTCGCCGCCGCGGCGCCGCTGCGGCTTCTCGAGGAAGGAGCAGCAGGAGCAGGGAGAGGAGCAGCAGGGATCCAGCGCAACGCCCCTCCGGGGATGCTCCAGGCCCTTCAGACCGCGTACGAGGCCTCTACCGTCGCGGCGCCGCTGGCTGCTGCCTGCTGCGGAGGCGGCGGAGGAGCGGGAAACAGCAGCACCGCTGCCGCCGCCGCCGCTTCCTCCTCGGCCGCGGCGACGGCCCGAGCCACGGCAGCGGCGGCCGCCAGGGCCTTCGCCGCCGCCGCCTCGCCAGGGATCGTCGGCAACGGCATCCCCCCGCCCGCAGACGCCCTCCTGCGCCCGCAGGCCGTGTCCGGCAGGCTCCACGTCGCGCACTTCGTGCTGGGCTCGCACGCGAGGAGGGCGCTGGAGAGGAGCTCGCTCGGGTCGAGCTCCGCCGAGGCGGCGGCGAGGCTTTCTTCGAGGTCTTCTTCTTCTTCGATTTCCTCCTCTGCTCTCGTCGCCGTCGACCCCTTCGCCGCCGCCGGAGCATCGGCGGCGCGCCTCGTCGGGGCGTTCCTGGCGGACGCGGACTGGGACGGGACGGGAACGGGAACGGGAGGAGGAGGAGGAGGAAGAGAAGGGCAGGAGAAGAACTCCGACGACGGCGCTCCCGTCGTCGCAGCAGCGAAAACAACAACACCTCCTCCTCCTCCTTACCCTCCTGTCTGGCTCCGCACGCTCTTCCCCCCCGTGCTCGCCCCCTTACTCGACGCCCTGTGCCCCGCGGGGGGAAGCGCCGCCGCGGCAGCCGCAGCAGGTAGCAAGGCCCCGGCCCCGGCGACCGCCGTCGCCGTCTTCGAGGCGCTCTCCCGTGCCGTGACCCGCCGCGGCGCGGATGCCATGCTGCTCCCTTCGGTCCCGGCTCCTCCTTCTTCTTCTTCCCTGTCCCCTCAGCCCACCAGCTCGCTCGTCTTCGGCAACGGTCCCTTGAAGACGGGGGAGCCCGTGCCCGCCGACAGGACGCTGGCGGCCGCGGGGGTGTTTTGGAGGGCGGTGGCCGCGGCCGCGGTCGGAGCTGTCGTCGCTGCCGTTGCCGGCGGCGGAGGAACCGCAAACAACAACAGCAGCAACGACTCTTCTTCTCCTTCCACGACGATCAAGCCCCTGACACCCGAGGCGGCCCGCGCTGCTCGAGGCCAGCTCCAGACGCTGCTGGGCTTCCCGCGAGTGCTCCCTCCCCTGGCGAGCTCTTCGGCGGCCCCGGCTCCCGCATCGTCGCTGTTCTTGAGCCGTGCTTCTTCTTCCTCTTCTTCTTCTTCTTCTTCTTCTTCCTCCTTTGCGTTTGCAGCTCCCTCTTTGCCCCTCGACGCGGCAGCACCGGCCGCTCTCCGCTTCGTCGAAGCCCTTGCAAAGGGAGGAAGTGGGCCCTGGAGCGCCGGACCTTCCTGGGCAGCGGCGCTCCTTCTCTCGGTCGCTCCGGCCGTTGCAGCAGCGAAGAGGAAAGCGGCGGCGGCGAGGAGCGGAACTGCCGCAGAGATCGTCTCCGCGTTCGAGGGCGCGCGCCGGGCCGCCGTCGTGGCCGGCGCTGACGTCTCCGCCGCCGACGGCGTCATGGAAGAGATCGAGCGCGCCGCCGCGGAGGAGGCCAGGCAGAGGGCCGCCGACGCGGCGGCGAGGAGGAGGGAAGCAGAAGCAGAAGTGGCGGCGAGAGCAGCAGCAGCGGCAAGAGCAGCGGCGGAACAAGCCGTTGCTGCTGCTCCTGCTGTTGGACCCGCCCCTGCTCCTCCTCCACAGCCACAGCCACCCGCTCTGACCTCCTCTTCCTTTGGTCCCATAGGCACCGCCGTCCCCTTCCTGGAGGGTTGGCTGCTCTCGGCCCCTCAGCGCATCCAGAGCAAGGAAGGGAACGGGTCCATCGCGGCGTTCTCGCTCTGGCGTGGCCCCACGAGGGGTGGGGCGAGGGGCTTTGACGGCAACGGCGGCGGGGGCTCTTCCTCTTCCTCGTCGTCGACGGAGCTGGCGCGCTTCGCCTGGTTCCTTTCCTCGGATGAGGGTCCGGCGGCGGAGGCGGAGGAAGAGGAAGAAGCGGAAGAAGAAAAAGGAGGAGGAGGAGGAGAGAGGAAGCGGAGCAGGGACGGAAGCGTCGGCGGCGGCGAAGAAAACAAGAAAAAAAAGAAGAAGCGGAGGAGCTCGCTCTTCGGCGGCGCCCCCGACGCGGGCGATGAGTTCCTCGCGCTGGCCTCCCGTTCGACCTTGCCGCTCAAGCTCAGGCTGTCGCACCTGGTCGTCAGGGGCGTGAGGGCGCACACGGGCCTGCCGGTGCTGGTGCCTACGCGCGCGTCGAGAGCCGCACGCGCGCGCGTGGCGCCGGCGCTGCCCGTCGCCGCTCCTGCTCCGGCTCCCGCTCCCGCTCCTGCTGGAGGAGAAACCCCGGTCGCTCGGTCTCCTCCTCCGCCGAGGCAGACGCCGCGCCTGCCCGTCGCAGCAGCAGCAGCAGCGCCTTCTTCCGTCCGCCCTTCTTCTCCTGCTTCTCAGCAGCAGCAGCAGCAGTCGCAGGCGCCGGCGCTGCCCGTCGGAGTTTCGACGACGACGGCGACGGCGGCGACAAACCAACAACAACCCCCTCCTCCCTCCGCCCCCTTCGTCCTCGACGCGGCCACCATCCACCGCGTCGCCGGGGAGATCGCGGCGATGGGCTACCCGCTGGGGGACGCGACGCAGGCGCTGCTGGTGGCGAAAGCAAGACTGGACTCCTCCCGCGGCGTCGACCGCGACGGGGAGACGATAAGAGGAGGAGGCTTCGGGGCCTCGCAGCCTCTGTCAAGGGAGGAGGCGCTCAAGGTGAGGGCCGTGGACTGGCTCGTGAGCAGGAAGCCCGGGTGAAAGAGAGAGGAGAGTAGAAAGGAGAGGAGAGAGAGAGGGAATGAACTTAACAATGTAAAAAAAATGCAGCCTTTTTTTGAAAACTTGAAAACAATTTTCTCCTTCTTTTAAAAGGCGTTTACTCTCTCTCTTTCTCTCCCCTGCTTACACTCACGCAAACGAATCGCTGCGTGCGCGCAGAAAGAAAAAGAAAAAGAAAAGCACCAGAAAAGAATCGGAAATAATTTTTTTAACTCCTCTCTCCTGCTTTTTTTATTTTCCTCTCTCATCTCTCATCTCTCTCATCTCAGATCCAAGAAAGTTGTGGAAAAAACTCTCTAGAGCGCCTTGAAGTACTCCTTGGAGTCACCGGGCGTCGGCTTCATCGTCGCAGCTCCGGGCGTCCAGCCGGCGGGGCAGACCTCGTCGGGGTTGTCCTGTTTTAGTTGGTTGGTTTGAGTTTGGATTTTGGAAAAAGAAGAAAACGTGAGTTTTTTTTTTCACTCGTTTTTTCCCTAACTTTTTCAGCTCTCTTTCTCTTTCTCTTCCTCCGATTCTTCCTCCAATTCTTCCCCCTCTTCTACTCCTCCTCCTCCTCCTCACCTGCACGTGCTGCAGCGCCTGCAGCACCCTCAGCGTCTCGTCGACCGACCTGCCGAACGACAGGTTGTTGATCGTCGAGTGCTGCACGACGCCCTCGCGGTCGATGATGAAGAGCCCGCGGAGCGCGATGCCGTCGGGGCTGAGGACGCCGAAGGACTCGGAGACCTCCTTCTTGAGGTCGGCCACGAGCGGGTAGGCGAGGTCGCCTGGAGGGGTTAGTTTTTGGGGGTCGAGAGAAAGAGGAAGAGAGAGAAGAGGTGAGTTTTTTTTTCTGTTTCAGTTTCGACCTCGAGAAAGGAAAACAAAGCAAAACAGAAAATCTTTCGAAACTCACCGACGCCGCCTTCCTTGCGGTCGGTCTGGATCCAGGCCAGGTGCGAGAACTGCGAGTCGACGGACACGCCGAGGATCTGCGTGTTGAGCTTCTCGAAGTCGCCCGCGCGGTCGGAGAAGGCGGTGATTTCTGAAAAGTGTCGATTTTTTTTTTCGAGCGTGAGTTTTTTTTGTTCTCTTCTTCTTCTCTCTCTTTCTCTCTCTCTTTCTCTCTTTCTCTTCCGCCAATTCTCCCCTCTTCTTCTTACCAGTGGGGCACACGAAGGTGAAGTCGAGCGGGTAGAAGAACAGCACGACGTACTTGCCCTGTTTGATTGAGTTATTTGAGAGAAGAAAAAAGAAGAAAAAGAAAAAAGTCGAGAGGTGTCGAGGTGAGAGAAGAGAACGAAAAGAAACGAAAACGAAAGAAGGAAGAAAATATCTCAAAACTCTTCTTCTTCCTCTTCTTCCTCTCTCTTCTTCCTTACCTTGTACTGCGACAGGCTGATGGTCTGGAACTCCTGGTCGTAGACGGCCTCGGCCTTGAAGTCCGGGGCGGGCGAGCCGACGAGCGGGGGCTGTTGTTGGAGTTGTTGTTGGTGGGTGGGAAAAGAAAGCGATGAGGAGGAGGAGGTTCGCGGCGGCGGCGTGCGAGGGTCTTTCGACCACGGCGGAAAACGGAAAAGCGGCTCTTCGGCTTCTTCTTCAATTCTTTTTTTTCCGATCCCTCTCTTCCCTGCAAGCTCGATTTGCGCCCGTCGATTGTGCATCTCGAATCCCCCTTTCTGAACAAGAAGGTACATTGCGACGTGCTTGGTCGCCATGGGTAGTTGGCGTGTCAAATGCTGCTGTCTTTCGCTCGGAGAACGGGCGCGGATTCGATCCAGATCATCAGCGACTTGCTCTCTTTTTTTTTTCTTCTCTTCTTCTTCAAAAAAAAAAAACTCACCCCGCAGTGCGCGCGGCACGAGACGGCCCCGCGGCGGGAGACCGCGACGCGCCTGGCCGGAGCAAAGGCACGGGTCGTCGCCGAGCGGCGGGAAGAGTTGAGCACGGCGCAGGGCGCGGCGGAGCGGAGGACAGCGGTCTGCATTGTTGCGAGAGGCTTGATTGATCGAGAGAGAAACAGGCGAAGAGGAATGAAAAAAGTTCTTCTTTCGTTAGTGATTCGCGGCGGCTCCAAAAAAAAAAAACTTCCGCTTCCCCTTACCCTCCCTCACAACTCGCCTTTCCTTACCTCTCCCCTCCCGCTAGCAGAAGCACCTCCTTCTTCTTCTTCCTTTCACAACACCAGCAATCGCAATGTCGCTCGCCCTCCGCTCCACCTCGCGCATCGCCGGCGCCCGCGTCGCCGCCAAGCCCTCGACGGCCGCCCGCCGCCCGGCCCGCGCCGGCGCCGTCAAGGCGCTCGCCTTCAAGGTCACCCTGAAGACCCCCTCGGGCGACCAGGTCATCGAGTGCGCTGGTGAGTGAGCCGGAGAGCTGAAGGGAATGGAGCAGGGGAGAGGGAATGCGAGGCGCCGGAAGAGGACAGCCAAGAGAAGAGATCGAAAAGAAAAGAACAGGAGCGTCGCCACGGGCGAGAAAAGAAGGGGAAAAAGAAAAAACTAGCCCTTCTTCCCTCTTTCTGCCCGACCTCCCCGCGCCTCTCCCGTCGCCGTGGCGCCTCTTCTCGGTCCCCCTCCTCCGCGAGCGGACGGACCCTGTCGAGCTCTTTGCGGCGACCCAGCAATGCGCGCCTGGGAGAGGCGATTGGGGCTGCAATTCGCGTCTCTCAAAGCGCTTTTTTCGATCAACCGTTTTCAACTGGCAGAGGCAGAGAGAGACAGCAGCCTGATTTGCTCCTTGCTTTTTTCTTCTTCTTCTTCTCTCCCCCCTTCGAGACCTCGACCGAATCCCCCCCGCGCACGCCGGCTCGGGCGCTAATCCCGATCCGTCACCTCACGGGGGCGGTAGAGCGACCTCGCTTCTCGGCGTCCGGCGAGGCATCGGGCGCGCGGAGGGGCGCGATCGCGCTCAGAAGAGGGCTGGAGAAGGAGCAGAAAAATTGTTTTTTTTTCTCCACCTTCAGCAACGAACGAAGACGACGACGCGAGCGACCAACCGAGAAGAAGAGCGGAGACGCTGCGACGCACCCCCTCTCTCAACCTCAACCTCAAAAACCTCCTTCCCTTCCTTCTCACTTTCCACTCCTTCCACCCAAAAAACCCACTCTTTCGAAAACCAATCTAGACGACACCTACATCCTCGACGCCGCAGAGGAGGCCGGCATCGACCTCCCCTACTCGTGCCGCGCGGGCGCCTGCTCCTCGTGCGCGGGCAAGGTCGTCTCGGGCGGGATCGACCAGTCCGACCAGTCGTTCCTCGACGACGACCAGATCGGCAAGGGCTTCGTGCTGACGTGCGTGGCGTACCCGACGGGCGACTGCACGATTGCGACGCACCAGGAGGAGGAGCTCTACTGAAGAGGGAGCTGAGGAGGCCCTTTTTTTGAAAAGTTCTCTCGAGAGAAAAGAAAAACTTTCGGGTTTTTTTTCGAGCGAGCGGGGAATGAGTTTTAAGGATTCAACGGTCTTTCGGGGCTGATGTCTTCTTTCTTTCTCCTCTTCCTGCACACACTGATTGATTGATTGAGACACAGGGGGAGACTTCAAAAAAGAAAAGAAAAAAAAGAGACGTTTATTTTTGTTGAGCGGCCGCGGAGGCGCGAGAGAGAGAAGGAGAGAACGAGGGAGCGCCGTTTGGCGTTTTCCCTCCTCTCTTCTCCTCACTCAAACCCTTTTCGACTGCGACGCATCAGTCAATTAAGAAAAAGACAAAAAAGAACAATAAGCGAATCAAAAAGAAAAAGAGAGAGCGAGGGGGGAGAAGAAAGAAATTTTGTAATTCCACCTCTTTTTTTTCTCCGTCGCAAGGCGGGGAAAAAAAACTTGATCTTAAAAAAAAACGTTTTCTCTTTTTATAGTTTCTCTCTTCTCTCTCTCTCTCTCTCTCTCTCTTTCCACTACTCTTCCACCACGCTCGCCGTCGCCGTCACCCTGCCGGGCAGCAGGGACACCGCCAGCAGTTCGGCCAGACCCTTGGCGTCGGCGAGCGGCGCGCCCCCGAAGCCGGCTGGCCAGTTGGAGAGCGTGGCGGCCGCTCGGTCAAACTCCCCCAGCGAGGAAGAGGCGTCGCCGCCGCTGGAGCTCCCGTTGAGGTTGCCTGCGGCGACGGGAAGCAGCTTTTTGCCCCCTAGAAACACGCGCTGGCCCCCAGTCGCTATCGCCGCGGGGGGACCGCAGTGCGAGTCGACGAGGAGCGAGCGCGAGGGCGGCGCGAAAGAAGAAGAAGAGAAATCGTCGTTCTCGGCGTTTTCGCTTTCATCGTAGTAACTAAGAGAACACCTTGGCGGTGTCACCTCGAGGACCACCGAGGGCCCCACGCAGACGACCGCGTGAGGCGGCCTGCTCTCCACGGCGCAGCGCCCGCCGTCGGCGACGAGCTCGAAAGAAGGAGCGGAGCAGACTGGCAAGAGCAGAGAGGAAGAAGGAGAAGAGCTTTCTGAACTTCGAGAGGCTCTCGTCGTTCCTGCTCCCGGGAAGAGCGTCGCGGCCGAGCACAGAGGCCTCGCGTTGGCCGTCGCCGAGGCGCTCGCCGCCGATGACGACCCTCCCGAGGTCGTCGAGGCCGAGGCCGCGGCCGTGGAGGCGACCGCTGCTCTGTCTTGTGCGAGCCCGTCGGAATTCGGAGAAGAAGAAAGAGAGGGCGGCGCGCGCTTGGCCCCGGCCGGGAGGAAGGGCGTATCACCTTTGCCGACGCCGCTGAGCAAGGGTTTCAGCCAGAGCTCGAGGTTGGTCGCGACCTCTGTGATTTTGTGTTGTTGTTTTTTTTTTTGGAAAGAGAGGAGATGAAGAAGAGGGCGAAAGTTTCGTGAGAGAAAGAGCGGAGGTCGAGGTCGAGAGAGAAGCTCTCAAGGGTCTTTTCTCTTTCCCTCCCCTCCTTACCGCAGGCCGCGGCCGTCGCCAGGCCCTGCCTTCCGTCCCCGGCAGCCGCCGAGGTGCTCCTTCCGAACAGGGAGCACGCCGCGCTGGCGGTGACGGAGGAGACGGAGGCCACAGCGCTCGCCCAGGGGGGCGCGAACAGGGAGGTCAGAGGAGGCGGAGGAGAGAACCCGAGAGAGTTTCCGCCGCCGCCGCTCCCGGCGCCGGCAGAGGCTGAGGCGGCAGCGGAAGAAGGGGTCTGGGTTCCGCCGCCGCTGCTGCCCGTGGTCTCAGCGACAACGACGACGACAACGACGGCGAGAGAGCGCAGGGCAGCGGCGAAGAGGGCGAGGGCGGTGAGGTAGAGGGGCGCGTCGCGGCGGCGCGGCATGCTGAAGGAGGAGGCTTTCTTGTTTTTCGGGCTTCTTTCGAGGTTGTAGCTAAGAACCTTCTTTTTCTCGTTCGTCGAGTTTCGTCGATCAAGGCTCCCACTTTTCTTTTTTCTTTCTCTCTCTCTCTCTCTCTCTCTCTCTCTCTCTCTCTCTCTCTCTCTC